>JAANMV010000094.1_pt1 | contig 94846 bp, 90 predicted proteins | sample 7279661 | NCBI WGS metagenome assembly JAANMV01 (sample SAMN14094540, study PRJNA606508) | bioreactor metagenome | isolation source: A lab-scale SPAN reactor treating ammonium-rich wastewater day 121 | place: Ireland: Galway | collected 2017-05-16
GAGAAAAACAGTTGCAGGCAAAAAGAAAGCTGCAGCCAAGAAGTAATTTTCAGACTAATTCAAATAAGAGAAAAAGTTAAATAATTTATAATGACACAACAGGTAAAGAAAACCAAGAAAAAAACCGTTGAATCAACCGGTGTGGCGCATATTAAAGCTACTTTTAACAATGTTATTGTAACTTTAACAGATGTTCAGGGTAACACAATTTCGTGGGCATCTTCAGGAAAAATGGGATTCAAAGGTTCAAAAAAGAATACACCATTTGCAGCTCAGGTGGCAGCAGAAAGCGCAGCTAAAACTGCTCTTGATTCAGGCTTAAGGAAAGTAGATGTATTCATTAAAGGACCGGGCTCTGGACGCGAAGCGGCAATAAGATCATTACAAACAGCAGGGCTTGAAATTTTAAGTATTAAAGATATCACCCCTATTCCGCATAACGGCTGCAGACCGCCTAAAAGAAGAAGAGTATAATAGATAAAATTAATTAATTATAAATGGCAAGATACACAGGACCAAGCTGCAAACTTTGCAGGAGAGAAAAAAACAAATTATTCTTAAAAGGGACAAAGTGCTTTACAGAAAAATGTCCACTTGAAAGAAAAAACTATGCGCCGGGTCAGCATGGCTTATCCAGAAGGTCAAAAGTCTCTGATTATTCAGTGCAGTTAAGGGAAAAGCAGAAAGTTAAAAGAACATACGGAGTACTTGAAACACAGTTCAGAAATTATTTTGAGCTTGCTTCGAAACAAAAAGGAAGAACCGGTGAAAATCTGGTAAAACTTCTGGAAAGAAGACTGGATAATATTGTTTACCGCTCCGGTCTGGCTCCTTCCAGGAAAGCTGCAAGACAGTTAATACTTCATAAACATTTTAAAATTAACGGGAATTTAGTTAATATACCGTCATTTCTGCTTAAAGCCGGAGATTCTATTCAGGTTAAAGATAACAGTAAACAGGTAAAGGTATTCCATGAATCAATGAAACGCGTTAAAGATGATATGCTTCCTGGCTGGATATCAGTGGATAAATCTGCCTTAAAAGGAACTCTGCTGGCTATTCCGGAAAGAATTGATATACCGTTTAACGCCAACGAACAATTAATAGTTGAATTATATTCAAAATAGAAATAAAAATGACAAATCAATATATTCAATATCCCGAAAAATTAGAATTAGAAAAAGAAACCAATACCAGATATTTCGGCAGGTTTACCATACAACCGCTGGATAAAGGTTATGGAATTACACTGGGTAACGCTTTGAGGAGAGTTCTTATCTCATCGCTGCCCGGAACAGCCATAACAGGTATTAAGGTAAATAATGTACCTCATGAATTCACAACAATTAAGGATGTTGTTGAAGATGTTTCTGAAATAATTTTTAATCTAAAGGAAGTAAGATTTAAACAGAATATCAAAGGTGCAAATAAAGTAGAATTAAGGCTTAAAGGTCCGCTTGATTTTATTGCACGCCATATACAGGAGGCTACTGAAGACTTTGAGATTTTAAATCCTAATCATCACATTGCAACATTAAATAAGAATGCTGATGTGAGTATCACGTTAAAGATAGGTTCAGGTATCGGGTACGTACCTTCAGAAGAGAATAAGGACCCTGAACAGGATCTGCTTATGCTGCCGATAGATTCAATTTTTACGCCTATAAAAAATGTTAAGTACGAAGTTCTAAATACCAGGGTTGGACAGAAAACTGATTATGAAAAGCTGGTCCTTGAAATTACAACAGACGGAACAATTGCACCGGTAGATGCATTAACACAGTCAGCAGCTATTCTGAATGAACATGTAGCAATGTTTGAAAACTTCGGTAAAGTGACTGAAGAAAAGAAGGCGCCTGTTAAGGACGAAGAAACAGAATTTGCAAGGATCCGTAAAATGCTGCTGACAAATGTTGACGAGCTGAAGCTTTCTGTGCGAGCACAGAACTGTCTGCGCTCTGCTAATATTAAAACGCTGGGTGATCTTGTAAGACACCAGGAAGTTGAAATGCTGCAGTTCAGGAATTTCGGAAGAAAATCACTTGCAGAGCTTGGTGAAATTCTCCAGGAAAACGGACTTTCCTTTGGCATGGATGTAGATAAATATATTAAAGAAGAAAATTAAAATTTAAGCCGGAACCAGACTGATATGATACACAGAAGAAAAGGCAGAAAATTAAAAAGAACAGCTTCTCATAAAAAAGCTTTGCTTTCAAATCTTTCTGTTTCATTAATCAAACATAAAAAGATAAAAACAACTCTGGCTAAAGCCAAAGAGTTAAGAACTTATATAGAACCAATAATAACTAAATCCAAAAAAGCGCTGAATTCAGACAGGGCTGAGTATGGTGTGCATTTAAGAAGAGAAGTAAACAGTTTTCTTCAGGATAGAGGCGCTGTTAAAACATTGTTCGAAGAAATTGCTCCGAAAGTTAACAGCAGGAACGGCGGCTATACCCGCGTTTTAAAAATGGGCAGAAGGATTGGCGACGGTGCAGAGCTTGCTTTGATAGAACTGGTTGATTACAATATGGAACAGGCTCCTGAGAAAACCGAAACATCAGAAAAAGAGACAACAGAAACATCCAAAGGCAAAGCAAAAACAGCAAAAACAAAAAAGTCGGCAGTAAAAAAGGATACAAAAAAAGCTGCTGAAACTAAAAAAACCGCAAAAGGCAAAAAGAAAAAAGAAGCGGCTGAATAATTTTAATATTTATGCCAATCTTTCAGATTAATGAAAATATCAACAGCTGAGTTCGTAAATAGCGTTTCAGATCTGAGCCAGTTACCAACAGCCCATTTGCCGGAAATTGTCTTTATAGGGCGATCTAATGTAGGTAAATCATCCCTTATTAACAAGATCTGCAATAAATCAAAACTTGCTAAAACAAGTTCAGTTCCGGGCAGAACCAGGATGCTGAATTATTATCTTATCAATGAAGAATTTTATTTCGTAGACCTGCCGGGTTACGGTTATGCTAAAGTACCCGAACAGATTAAAACCGGGTGGAGAAAGCTTGTTGAAGAATACATCAGCACACGCAAGAATATAAAGCTTGTTTTTGAGCTGATGGATTCAAGGCATGACCCCACCTACCTTGACCAGTTAATGGTCAACTGGCTTGAATATTACGAAATAAACTATGCTATCGTACTTACAAAAGCCGATAAGATCTCTTCCAATAAAATGGAAAGACAGATCTACAGGACCAGCAAAATTGTCAGCAATGACGAGCTTTGCAAGGATTATATACCTTTTTCTGCAATATCGGGTGAAGGAAAAGATACGGTAGTAAAGTTAATAACAGAAAGCCTGAAATAATAAATTAAACCGGAGATATCTTTGCTGAAAAAAAAGATATTCACCCCGGGACCCACCCAGGTCCATCCCGATGTATTAAATGCTTCTATATCATCTTCAACATACCACAGAAGCGCTGAATTCAAATCGTTTTATTCTTCTTTGCTTGAAAAGCTGAGAAGAATATTCCTGACCAAATATCATATAAATATTTTAACTACTTCCGGTACCGGTGGAATGGAAGCCGCCGCAGTAAATTTCTGCGCACCGGGTGAAAACGTCCTGTTTATCAACCAGGGAAGGTTTGGCGCAAGATGGGGCGCTATTTGCCGTGCCCATGGAATAAATGCAGCTGAGCTGCAGATAGAATACGGCAGATCTGCTTCAACTGATGACCTTAAAAATGTTAACCTTGAAAATATTGCAGCTGTTCTGTTTACCCATACCGAAACTTCAACGGCAACACTTACAGATCTTAAAAAACTGGCAGCATATGTAAAACAGCACTCAGATGCACTGGTGATTGTCGATGCTATTACATCTATTGGAGCAGTTGAATTCAGAATGGATGATTGGAAGATAGATGCTGCAGTATCCGCTTCGCAAAAAGGGTTAATGACACAGCCCGGGATTGCTGTAATAGCTTACAATGATACTGCCAGGAATAAAGCTGAAAATAATAATATGAACAGGTTCTTTTTTGATCTAAGAAAAGAATTTGTTTCAATGACTGAAAGCGGACTGCCGGTATGGACCCCCGCTGTAGGATTATTTTACGGAATTGATAAGGCTTGTGATATTATTTTAACTGAAGGAATTGAAAATAGATGGAATAAAACCGCTAAAATGGCAGAATATTTCAGGAAATTTGTTACTAAAAACGGCCTGGGATTATTTTCATTATCACCAAGCGATTCATTAACTGCCGTTACTTTCCCGGACAGGATAAAATCAGGTGATATTATCAAAGCAATGCGTGAAAATTACGGCATACAGATAGCTAACGGACAGGCCGAGCTTAAAGATAAAATTGCTAGAGTCTCCCATATGGGAGATCTGGAAATTGAAGATATCCGGGAATTTTCTGACCTTTTCCTCAAAGAAGTAAATAAGCTTAAGGTCTATCAATATTGAATAAACCTGTAAATATTTTTATTGCAGATGATGTTCACCGTGCAGGAATAATTTACCTGAATAAATATTTTAATGTCTTTGATCTGAAAGACCTTAATAACAATAAGCTCTTAAAACAAATAAATTTAATTTCCGCTGATAACCTTTTAATTCCTTCAGCCCTTGTAATACGCTCTACCAGGAAAATAGACAAAAATTTCCTTTCAGAAGTCAAAAAAAAATCTAATTTAAAGCTAATATGTACTGTATCAACAGGGTATGATAACATTGATATTTTAAATTCTGCCAAGTTTGGGATAGATGTAATGAATGTAGCAGGAGCAAACAGCATTGCAGCTGCTGAATTTACCATCGGGATGATACTTGCATCGGTAAAAGAAATAATCAAAGCAGATAATATCGTTAAGAAAGGCGAATTTGATGCATCAGGTTTCAGAAATACAGAATTAGCCGGCAAGACGATCGGAATTATAGGTGTAGGCAGAATAGGCTCCAGGGTTGCTGAAATTTCTAAAGCTTTCGGGATAAAAATAGCCGGCAATGATATTAACCCTGCCGTAAAGAAAAAATACAGGTTTATTAATTTCTGCAGTATTAAAAAGCTGCTGGAAATTTCTGATATTGTTACAGTTCATACACCACTGGACAGATCAACAAGATATCTCCTGAACAAAAGTAATTTAAAATATATCAAAAATAACTCTGTTCTGATAAACTGTGCGCGGGGCGGTATTGTTGAGGAATCTGCACTTATAAATGAGGTGAAAAAAGGTAGAATTCGTTATGCTGCAATTGATGTTTTTGAAAATGAACCCCGGGTAAACAAAAAATTATTAAAGCTGAAAAATATCATACTTACACCTCATTTGGCTGGCAAAACCCTGGAAAGCAAAGAAGCTATGGCTGTAAAAGCGGCAAAAAAAATTGCGGAATATTTTTTATTCCCCGGAAAAAGGAGTAAATTAATTAATTGAATAAATTCAGAAAATTCCGTAAATTTGTTAAATTAAGCAATTTTTGGGAGGTTTAATGAAGTTCTCTGTAAAAAGCAATGAGCTTATCAGTGCTATAAGTAAAGTTATTACAGTCACACCAACACGCTCCACATTACCTATTTTAAGCAATTTATATTTTAATCTGGAAGGAAAAGAACTTACAATTCTCGGTTCTGACCTTGAAGTATATATTGAAATTAAAATTAATGTAGAGGGAAAAAGTGACGGACAGGTGGCTTTGCCTGCCAAAAAGCTGGAAACACTTCTGCAGAACCTGCAGGGTAAAGAGCTGAATTTTGACCTGCAGAATGGCTTTAAGACCATTATTAAGACCAAGGGCGGCAAATGGACGCTTACCGGTGAAGACCCCAATGATTTTCCAATGCCTGCTGAAGTTGAAGACTCCAAGGAGATCGATATTTCCGGCGCATTGATTACAAGATACCTTCCAAAAGCAATTCACGCTGCCAGCTCAGATGAGCTTCGCAGAAGCATGAACGGGGTATACTTTGAAATTAAAAAAGGGGAATTCAAGGTTGTTTCAACTGACGGCCACAGGCTTGTAAAAATAGTGAACAATAATTTTGAATACGATGGTGATAAAACCAACATGCTTGTTCCTATTAAAACATGCCAGCTAATGACAAGGTTGTTCAAGTCAAAAGGTACCGCTGAAGGCGAATCCGAAGGCGAAGAGATCAGCGAATCCCAGAAAGTACTTATATTTTTCAGCAATGAATTCCTGAAATGCTCATTCAGCAATATTACAATTTATTCAAGACTAATAGATGATACATTCCCCAATTATGAATCGGTAATCCCTTCTGATAATGAAAAGATCATGAAAGTAGCTAAAAATGACCTGATAGGCGCTGTAAAAAGAAGCATAATACTTTCTGACCAGGTAACAAACAAAACATCGTTTACCATAACAGAAAGCGAGCTTAAAGTACGGGCTGCAAATAATGAATACGGCACTGATGCAGATGAATCAATGGAATGCAGCTTTACCGAAAGTGATGAATTTGAAATTGCATTCAACGGTAAATACCTGCTTGAAGCAATCCAGCATTTTGAAGCTGATGAACTTCTTTTCGATTTCAGTACACCGCTTAAAGCATCAATTATCAGGCCGTCTGAACAGAAAGAAAATGAAGACCTGATGATGCTTGTTATGCCGGTAAGGAATATCTGAGGTAACCAGCCTGCAATGATATTAGAAGAGCTATACCTGGCTGATTTTAAAAATTATAATAAATGTTCTTTCTCATTCAGCCCGAAGCTTAATTTTATATACGGCGAAAACGGTAACGGGAAAACAAATATACTCGAAGCTGTTTCAATGCTTTGTTATACAAAAAGTTTCCTGTTGAACGCGGAAGCTGACTGTATTAAATACGGCGAAAATGCATTTGAAATCACGGGAAAGTTCAGGAATTCTGTGCATGGCAGCAATACAGTTAAGTTCATTTATCATAATAATGAAACTCAGAAGCAGATAATTTGCGATAACGATAAAGTTACACGTTCAAACGAATTTTTGGGCAGGTTTCCACTTGTAGTTCTTTCTCCTTACGATCTTAAGCTTACAATGGGCCAGCAGCAGGAGCGCAGGCGGAATTTTGACCTGCTGATTTCGCAGGTAAGCAGGGTTTACCTGAATGATCTGAGAAAGTATTCCAAAATTATTAAGCAGAAAAATGCCCTGCTGAAAGAAAACTTAATTCAGAAAAGATACAGCTACAACGAATTAAAGGACCTGCTGGCTGTGTGGAATTCAGAATTGCTGGAACTAGCTGTAAAAATTATGCTCCGCAGGCTGGATTTCATTGAAGAATTTAAAACTTACCTTGCTGCATCATTTGCGGGAATAGTAGGGGATAAATATTTACCTGTAATTAACTATGAAAGCGAAGCTTTAACCTCTGATACAGATGAGGTTAAAGATGTTGATCATATAAAAGAAAAGCTGAACATCCTGCTGGAAACAAAGCTTGATGCCGAAATAAAAAGAGGTATATCTCTTGCCGGACCGCACAGGGATAATTATATTTTCCTGATGAATAAAAGCGGCGAGCTGTTTGAAATGAGAACTTTTGCATCACAGGGTGAACATAAAACATTTGTAGTTGCTTTAAAGCTTTCAGAATTCAGCTACATCAGCGAATATTTAAAACACAGCAATACAGGTGCGCCGGTGCTTCTGCTGGATGATGTCTTCAGCGAGCTTGATAAGAACAGGATTAATAAAATTTCAGGGCTTATTACAGGTTTTAACCAGGTATTTATTACTACAACAGAAAAAGAACATCTGAACTCACTGAAGGATAATTTCAGCGATACAAGGATTTTTCATATAGTAAACGGCAGCTCACAGCCTGTAAATTGATATAACCGATGTCAATTAACTATAAGGAGCATAAAAAGAAACAATCAAGCCTAAACCAGGAAATAAACGGCTTAATTGCAGAACTAAAAGGCCAGAAAAAAAGCAGGTTCAGTTACTGGTATGATGCAGTTGGTGAAAAGATAGGTAAAATTGCTGTGCCATCATTCAAAAAACACGGGGTATTGTATGTAAATGTAGTTAACCCGGTCTCCAGGTTCGAGCTCACAAGAATGAAAGCTGAGATACTTGAAAAAGTGAATTTTAACCTCGAAGAAAGCAGGAAATTAAAAGATATTATTTTTAAATAATTTAAGAATAAAATAAAAAGTTTTAAAAAAACGAATGGCTGATAAAAAAAAGACAGAAAAGAAACAGGAAGTAAAAGGCGGATACGGAGCAGACAGTATCCAGGTACTAAAAGGACTTGAACATGTAAGAAAAAGACCTGCAATGTATATTGGCGACGTTTCCAGCCGCGGTCTTCACCATCTTGCATATGAAGTTGTGGACAACAGTATTGATGAGGCTCTTGCCGGGTATTGTGATAAAATATCGCTTACTATAAATAAAGACGGTTCTATTACCGTAGTAGATAACGGGCGTGGAATTCCGACCGGCATGCATCCAACCGAAAAAAAATCAGCGCTAGAAGTTGTAATGACTGTGCTGAATGCGGGAGGTAAATTTGACAGGAATACCTATAAAGTATCCGGCGGACTGCATGGAGTAGGAGTTTCTGTAGTTAATGCACTTTCAAAATGGCTTAAAGTTGAAGTCAGGCGAGAAGGGAAAATATTTTACCAGGAATATAAAGCAGGAGTGCCAACTGCCCCGGTAAAGGAAATTGGTAAAGTTGATCCGAAAGTTACCGGAACAACTACAACTTTTATGCCTGATGATACAATTTTCAGCACTACAAACATAAAATTCGAAATCCTTGAAGACCGTTTAAGAGAACTGGCTTACCTTAATAAAGAAGTCACTATTATCATTAAGGATGAAAGGAACAAAAAAGAGAACCGTTTCCATTTTGAAGGCGGTATCAAGGAATTTGTAAAGTATATCGATTCATCCCGCAAATCCTTTATGAAGGAACCTATCTTTATCAAAGGTGAAAGGGATAATACACAGGTTGAAGTCGCTTTCCAGTATAATGAATCATATAACGATAACATATTTACATATGTAAACGATATAAATACCCATGAAGGCGGAACACATCTTGTTGGTTTTAAAACTGCATTAACAAGAACACTTAATAACTACGGAAGCAAAGCCAATATTATAAAGAGCGATAAAATACAGCTAACCGGTGATGATTTCCGTGAAGGATTGACATGCGTTATAAGTACAAAAGTACCGGAACCGCAGTTTGAAGGACAGACCAAGACCAAGCTTGGCAACAGCGAGGTAAAAAGTATTGTGGAAACAATTGTCGGCGAGCAGCTCCAGTCATACCTTGAAGAAAATCCTTCAGTAGCCAAGAAGATAATTGAAAAATGTTTACGGGCAGCTGAGGCACGGGAAGCAGCAAGGAAAGCCCGCGAGCTTATCAGGCGTAAAAATGCGCTGGAGTTTTCAGGTCTGCCAGGCAAGCTTGCTGACTGTTCAATAAGCGATCCGGAACACTGCGAAATTTACCTTGTTGAGGGTGATTCTGCGGGCGGTTCTGCAAAACAGGGAAGGGACCGAAGATTCCAGGCAATTTTACCTCTTAAAGGTAAAATACTGAATGTAGAAAAAGCCAGGATGAACAAAGTTCTTGAAAATGATGAAATTAAATCAATTATAACAGCCCTTGGGGCCGGGATAGGTAACTCTGATGAGTTTGATGAATCCAAACTGAGATATGGTAAAGTTATCCTTATGTGCGATGCCGACGTTGACGGTTCACATATCAGAACACTGCTGCTTACATTCTTTTACAGGCATATGAAGGAAATTATTGAAACAGGCAGGCTTTATATTGCCCAGCCACCGCTGTATAAGATAAAAATTAACCGTGAAGAGCATTATGCATATGATGAAAATGAAAAAGATCAGATATTAAAAAGATTCAAGATAAATACTAAATCAGCTAATAATGAACCCTCGGAAACTGAAGTTTCTGAAAGCGGGGAAATTGTTGTTAAAGGAAAAGGAGTATCTATCAGCCGGTTTAAAGGCCTTGGAGAAATGAATCCTGAGCAGCTTTGGTCAACTACTATGAATCCCGAAACAAGGACTATACTGCAGGTAACAATTGACAGCGCTGTTGCTGCGGATAAGGTGTTTGAAACTCTTATGGGTGAAGAAGTTGAACCGAGAAGGGAATTTATTGAAAAGAACGCAAAATATGTAAAGAATCTTGATATATAAATTAGTATTGATAAAAATACTGAAAAATAAAAATATCATATTATTACTGGCAGCATTTATTCTTGTAAATGCTGCTTTGTTTTCTCAAACAGGATTTAAGAAAAAAACTTATTTTTATACAGGGCTTGGTGTTGATTACGGCGTAACCGAGGAATTCAATGATTACCTTATTGCTTCGATTCCATACTCAACTACTGATACAATAAAGCAGTTCAACGCGGGAGTTAATTTTTTCGGAGGGGTGGAGCGTGACCTTACTCCGGTTATTTCAGCAGCTTTTGAGTATGCATATTATATCAGGAGCTTTGAATATGTTTACTCTCCGGCTGTGTTTGATTACACTATTTTAAACCACCAGCCAAACCTGCTTTTAAGGGTTAATTACAGGAAACCGAAATTTAATATGAAGTTTACTGCGGGTGCAGGGTATCATTTTCAGATATTCAGGGATAAAAGCAGCATTGCCAATACAGTTGATTACAGCTCTTCGGGAATGTCAATAAAAGCAGATTTAACTTTTCTGCCTAAGTTCAGCGAAAGGGTAATGGCTTACCTGAATGCATATGGTTTCTATAATTTTTACGGAAAGCTTAAGGACAGCAATTCCGGAACATTGATTGTTCCTAATTCATCAAAAGAAGTAAGTCTTAAAGGATTTGGTATTGGCGCAAGGCTTGGAATTTTATTTACTATAGATTAATGCAGGAAATTTTAAAAGCGATTTTACTTGGTGTTGTACAGGGATTAACTGAGTTTCTGCCAGTAAGCAGTACAGCTCATTTAAGGATTATTCCTTCGTTTTTCGGCTGGGGTGATATTGGGGCATCATATACTGCTGTTATTCAGGTGGGTACTATGATTGCAATCATACTGTATTTCAGAAGTGACCTTATCAATATGACAAAAGCTATGTTTACCAGCTTAAAAACAAGGGATTTTGGGAGTAAGGATACCAGGCTTCTGATCATGATAATACTCGGAACAATCCCTATCGTAATTTTCGGGTTTCTGCTTAAAGACCTTATCAGGAATGAATTCAGGAATATGTATATTGTTTCTGCCAGCCTGATATTTTTTTCAATAGTACTTTATTTAGCTGACAGGTTTACCGGTAAACAACGGGAAATAAAAGATCTTAAAAATTTTGATGGTATTTTCATTGGCTTTTTCCAGGCTCTGGCTCTTATACCGGGAGCATCGAGGTCTGGCTCTACAATTTCAGGGGCTTTTTTCAGGAATATGACAAGAGAAGATGCAGCCAGGTTTTCATTTCTTCTCAGCATTCCGGCTATTTTACTCAGCGGAGTATATGAGCTTTACAGTCAAAGGGCAACGCTGCTTAGCGGTGAAAATGCAGTTTTAAGCCTGATTATTGCCACAGTTGTAAGCGGTGTAGTAGGGTACTGGTCAATCTGGTTCCTTTTGTCCTATATCAAAAAACATTCGATGCTGCTGTTTGTAGTTTACAGAATTATATTCGGAATCCTTATAATAATTTTACTTTCTGCTGGAATAATACATAATTAAAAATATACAAGAAAGGAAGTTAACATAATGAAGCTAACTATTTTAAAATTAATGCTGTTACCCGCATTAACTTTAAGCTTTTTCGCATTTGTTTGCGGAGACAGCAAAAACGAAACAAACACCAACCAAAATCAAACGAACACACAAACACAGCAGCAAAATACTCAAACACAAAATACACAGAAGAAAACAGACAGTATGACAACTAAAACAGATTCAACAGACACAAAAGATAAAAAAGATTCAAAAGAATCCAATATTGTAGTTATGAAAACCAGTATGGGTGAAATAGAAATAGAGTTATTGGAAAAAGATGCTCCCCTGCATGTTGCAAACTTTAAAAAGCTTGTTAAATCTGGTTTTTACGAAGGAACAACATTCCACAGAGTTATTGCAGGATTTATGATACAGGGCGGCGACCCCAATTCAAAGGATGCTGACAGAACGAACGACGGACAGGGCGGACCCGGATATACTATCCCGGCTGAAATTAAAGCAAAACATGAAAAGGGTTCACTTGCTGGCGCAAGACTTGGCGATGCCGTTAACCCTAAAAGAGAATCAAGCGGAAGTCAGTTTTATATCGTAACCGGTGAAGCTTCTCATCTTGACGGACAGTATACAGTTTACGGAAAAGTAATTAAAGGTATGGATATTGCATTTAAGATCGAAAAAGTAAAAACAGATGCAATGGATAACCCGGTTGAAAAAGTTACAATTCAAAAAGTATCTTTTAAATAATACTTAATAAATTTTAAAAATGCGTACATTTTTAGATTTTCAAAAGGAAATAACAGCCGGGAAAATTAAAAATGTATATTATATTTCAGCTATTGATAATTATTTTATTCAGAAAGCTGCAGGTATGTTAAGGGAGAAGCTCTTTGGAAATGCTGAAAGCAAAGAGAACTTCTTCCTTAAGTATGCTGATGAAATACCGATGCAGGAAATAATTGATCTTGCAGGAGGTTCTGCTTCATTATTTTCTTCAAAAAAGCTGGTAGTTGTAAAAAGATGTGAAAAATACTCCAGAAAATTAAGTGAATTCATGGAGTTAAGTAAAAAAGCCGACAGTGATTCAGTAGTTTTATATGCTTTTGATGCAAATTTTGTTGTTGAAAAAAAGCTTAATGAGTCTTCAAAATTTGATTTTTATGATTTTTCTGACTTACCGCAGAGGGAATTATATGATTGGGTAAGAAGTGAATTCCAGGCCCGGGAAATCAGTATCAATAATGACGCACTGGACCTGTTTATAACTTCGATCCCGCTTTCGTTTGACCTGTTGAGTACAGAAATTGAAAAAATCAGCAATTACGATTTTGGATCAGGTGAAAAACTGCTGACAAAGGAAATTGTCCTTCAGTTTATAGGTTATGATAAGGAATATTCTCCTGAAGAGCTGATTAGTTCTATTCTTTCCCGGGAAAGGGCAAAAGCATTTAAAATTCTGAATAACCTTCTGAATAATAAGGGGGTAAATGAAGTTTACCTGCTTTCTGTGTTAAGCAAATATTATCTTGACCTGCTTTCGTTTAAAACATCGGGAATGGAAAATATGGATAACAGGCTGATTTATCAAAAATATAAAATTTGGGGAGAAGGAATAAAATTAGGCAAGTATTTCAGTAAATCACTGAATATCAGCTCTTTGGAAAAATGTATTGAAAATCTGCTGGAAACAGATAAAAAGCTAAAAAGCAGTATGCTTGACCCTAAAATCCTTATGGCATCACTGGTTGATGAGCTTTTAAATGCTTAATTTTGCATTAACAGGAACAAATTAACAATTTTTCAGTTAAATTAAATAGATACAGATGGCGCCTTCGAAAGAAGGAATAAGTATACAGAAACAAAGTGATGAAGACCTGATCTTCCGCTTTCAGGAAGGTGATATAAATGCATACAATGAAATTGTTGCAAGATATAAGGACAGGCTCACAAACTATATTTACAGGTATGTTGGCAACTATGATGATTGCGACGACATAGTTCAGGATACATTTGTAAAAGTTTATACATCTAAACATCTGTATAAGGAAATTGCAAAGTTCTCTACATGGATCTACACGATTGCAATTAACTTGGCAAAAACTAAATTAGTGAAGCAGCAGAAATACAAAACTTTTTCCATCAGCGATGTATATGACGATGAGAACAAGGATTTTGATCTACCGGATGAAGGTTTTACCCCGGATGTTGATGCGAATTCAAAGTTTTTAAGCGCACATATCCAGGATGCACTTAACAAGATTAATGAAAACTACAGGGAGCTTGTAATATTAAGGGATGTAGAAGACTTTTCATATGAAGAAATTGTTGATATGACCGGGCTGCCGATGGGTACGGTAAAATCTAGGATCAACAGGGGCAGGGAAAAGCTGCAGGAGCTCCTGAAAGATATTTATAAAGAAGAATAAAAAGACCATCTCCTTTTTAAAGGAGGGAAAAATGATACAAGAAGACGAAAAATATAAAGCCTTAAGAGATCAGCTCAGAGCTTTGCCAAGGGTAAAAGCCAGGCCTGATTTTGAACAGCGCCTGATGCACAGAATAAGGGAAGCTGAAAAGCTGCCTGTAAATACAGTGCACCAGGTTAAACATATTCCGGAAAAGAAAAGCTGGCTTGAACTGATATTCAGACCTGCTTTTGCGCCTGCGCTTGGCTTAACAGCCGTCCTGTTTATAGCCGTTATTGTTTACTTTGCATACTTTTCCAAAATAAACAATGAAACTGACAGGCAATCTAACCAGTTTGTTTCATCAACAAACCAGGGTGATCTTATCATTTATGTAAAAAAAGAAGGAAGTGAAGAGGACCCGGGCAGCAACTATCCCAAAGAATACAGCGCGGTTTCTCCCGAAGACAGCAGGAGCACTGAATTTTATTCTGCACCGCATGAAACTTCCACAGACTACCTTGCCAAACCGGACCCGGTAAGAACAGTTATGCCTGAAATGAAGCCTGACAGGGTGAGCGAAGAGCAGAAAATTGAAATGCAGAGAACTGTTGATTCTGATAAAGATAAAGGTGTGGATGTAAAAAGCGAACGCAAGCTGGATGATGGAATAATAATGAAAAAGGAATCGAAAGTTGAATCCAAGAACGGTGAAATGAAAAAAGATTCAAAAGAGCCGATGAAAAAGAAAAGTGACGAAAAGAAGAATATTTATATAAATGAAGATGAAAACGAAATAAATTCCGAAGGCAATATAGATATACAGCAGAAAGAGGAAAATGCACCTGTTGATGATTTAAGCAAACGTATTAGCAGGGCAACAAAAAAGGATTCAACTAAGAATAAATCCGAAACTGAAGCTGACGAAAACAAGGAAACAATTCAGCAAAAGTAAAAAGTTATAAATGTAAATTAAAAAAGGATACTGTTAAAACAGTATCCTTTTTTTGTTAACACAGAATTATTTTACTTTTTTTCAGTTAATCTTTTTTCAAGAATATTATCTATCAGCCCGTAATCTTTTGCTTCTTCTGCTGTCATAAAGTTATCCCTGTCGCAGTCTTTCTTAATAGTATCGTAATCCTTACCGGTATGCCTTGAAAGTATATTATACAGGGCATCACGGGTTTTTATCATTTCTTTGGTATAGATCTCAATATCTGTCGCCTGGCCCTGTGTACCGCCCAAAGGCTGGTGAATCATGATTTTTGAATGCGGAAGCGATGTCCTTTTTCCGCTGGTACCGCCTGCTAGGAGTACAGCGCCCATGCTGGCTGCCATACCGGTACAAATAGTGGCAATATCAGGTTTAATGTACTGCATTGTATCATAAATTGCCAGTCCGGCGCTTACACTGCCACCGGGTGAATTGATATAAAGCATAACGTCTTTATCAGCATCTTCTGATTCAAGGAACAGCAGCTGTGCTATTACAAGGCTGGCTGTGTGGTCATCAACCGGGAAGCCAAGGAAAATTATCCTTTCCCTCAGCAGCCTTGAATAAATATCCATACCTCTTTCACCCCTGGAAGTCTGTTCAACTACCATAGGCACAAGCTGGTTTGTAACATTGAGGTTTTTTTCTATTTCCGCTTTATTCCCGGAAATTATTTTATGATAATTCATTTATACCCTTTTATAGTTTATAATATTAAGAAAACCAACAGGTATTACTCTGATTTTTCAGTTTTCTTTTTCTTTGTTTTTTTCTGTTTTGTTTCTTTTTTCCCGGTTTCTTCGTCAGATTCATCCGGTATATCTTCAGTTTTTTCTACCTCTGTAATTTTTGAATTTTCTACAAGAAAATTCATCAGTTTATCATCCAGAATTCTGTACTTAATATCGGGGTTCTTTTCATAGATACCTTTCAGCTTATCTGCCGGAAGGTTGTATTTTTTTGCATCTGTTTCAATTACTGCATCCAGATCTGCATCAGAAACTTCCATTTTTTCTGCTTCTATTATCTTATCCCTTATCAGGTACCATTTAACCTGCAGTACAGCATCTACTCTTTTCTGTTTCCTGTATTCAGCTTCATCAAATTCCTTAGGCAGCTGGCGTTTGGGATTCTGGTTCTTAACATCTTCAATGTATGAATTAAGAACATTTTCAACCAAAGCATCGGGAACAGTGATATCATTAAGCTTAATAAGTTCGCTGACAATATTGTTCCTTACTTCCTGGTCACCGATATTTTTATATATTCCTTCAAGATCTTTTTTTACTTTATTGTTGAATTCTTCAGCAGTCTTTATTTCTTCATCTTTATACAGGTGTTTAAAGAACTCTTCGTTAAGTTCGGGGAAAATTACTTTTTCAATCTTTTTGCAGAGTACCCTGTATTTTTCGGTTTTACCTTCTTCCTGAGCAGGAAGGTTAAGTATCCTTTCTTCTCCAACTGTTATTTCTGCCAGCTGTTCTTTGAATTCTTTATTTATCTGCGGGTCATTCAGGTAAAATCTGACATCTTTATCTGTCTGACCGATTACATCTGTCCCTGATTCATCAAGCTTCTGAACATCCATTGTGATAGTGAACTCATCTCCGTCAGCTTTTTCTGCATTTTCATATGTAACATGTTTTGACTGCATATAACGGATCTCATCCTCAATCATCTTTTCATCAATTTTGTGGACTGTTCTGTTAACTTCGATACCTTTATAATCAGCAAGCTCAAATTCTGGTTTTATTTCATATTTAATCTTGAACTTAAACTGCTGTTTAGGCTCGTAATCTATATCTATCATCTGAGCTTCACCCAGCGGGTGTACATGATTTTCATCCAGGTATTGCTTATACACTTCATTTGCAACATCTTCAAGTGAAGCCTGCTCTATCATATCACCGTACATGCGTTTTATCATCGAAGCCGGAGCTTTTCCCTTTCGGAAACCGGGGATTTCAGCCTTTTTTGCATATTTTGCTATTGCTTTATCAAAATGAGGAGCCAAATCTGAGTATGAGAGTTCAAATTCCACTTCCTGTTTAACCGCATCAATTTTATTTACCTTAAATTCCATATATTTATATTAATTAATCAGCAAATATAACCTTAATTAAAATTTCGTTCAATGCACTGAAATATTCTGTAAAATTTGCATTAAATTTGAATTGTATGGCAAATTGTGCATAAATTGAATAAATTTGTGTATATGAGCAAAAAACTATTATCATTACTCCGAAAAAATAAAAGAACAATTATCGGGCTGCTTTCCGGTACTTCTGTTGACGCAGTAGATGCAGTTTTATTGCAGATAACCGGAAATGGTACTTCTTCAAGGATAAAAATTATTGATTTTATTGAACATCCAGTTCCCCAGAACATTCGTATGGCAGTTTTTAAAAATTCGGTGAATAACACTGCTGAACTGGAAGAGATAACCCGGCTTAATGTAATTTTAGGAGCTTTATTTGCTGATGCAGTATTAAAACTTCTTAGAAAGAATAATTTAAATCCAGCTGCTGTTGATCTGATTGGCTCGCACGGGCAGACAATTCACCATTTGCCTAATAAGGATAATTATATTGGATTCAGGGTTAAATCAACTTTACAGATCGGTGACCCTTCAGTGATAGCAAATCTAACAGGTATTACAACAATAGGCGATTTCCGGATAGCAGACTGTGCAGTTGACGGTGACGGAGCTCCGCTGGTGCCATACCTGGACCATATTCTGTTTACACATAAAAGCAAAAACAGGGCATTGCTGAATATCGGCGGAATATCAAATATTACAATCCTTAAAAAGAATACTTCCAAAAAGGATGTTTTTGCTTTTGATACTGGTCCTGGAAATATGATAATTGACGGCCTGATGTATCACCTATTCAAAAAGAAATTCGATAAGAATGCCCATTCAGCTAAAAAAGGAGCTGTTAATACTGATCTGTTCGAATATCTGCTGAATGATAAAATGTTCAGGAAATTACCTCCCAAATCAACCGGCAGAGAGCATTACGGAGCTGAATTCCAGAAGAAATTACTGGCAAAATTTAATAAGCTGAATAAATATGATATTATCAGAACTGTGACAGAGTTTACAGCGTATTCAGTTTGGTATAATTATAACAATTTTATAAAACCGGTTTGCGTAATAGATGAATTGCTGATAAGCGGCGGGGGAGCGAAAAATCCTTTAATTATGAGAGCTTTAAAGAATTATTTTAACGGAGTTAGCGTAAATGAAGTAAAGCAAAATGGAATTAATTCAATGAATAAGGAAGCAGTGCTGTTTGCCGTTCTTGCAAATGAATGTATTTCCGGCAATCCATCCAATATGAACAGGGTAACAGGTTCAACCAAGGATGTTATATTAGGGAAAATCTGCCAATAGAAAAAAATTATTTTAACAGAAATTTTCATTTATCAATTTTTTATTTGCTTTATAAAAATTGTTCATAATAGCCACGACCTTCAGATCGTGGACCCTAAAACGATATAAATTTGGGGCTTTCTCCAAAGAAATGCCTAGGGCAAGCCCCTAAAAAGAAAATGGATTAGCGGCTAAAGCCGTTTACTTAAAAGTAATTTATTCCACGACCTAAAGGTCGTGGCAACACAATAAAAAAGTATTAATTATGTTCAACAATAAAGTAGCAATTGTAACAGGCGGTACTGGAGCATTAGGCAGGGTAATAGTCAACCATTTTGCGGCACATGGAATGAAGGTTTACATCCCTGTCCGTTCAATGCCTGAATTTATGAAGGTCTTCGAGCAGTCTGATGAAACCGAATTCAAAGGTCTGCCAAAGCGTTACGGGCTGCCTTGTGATGCTTCCAACGAAGCTGAAGTGAAGGAATTCTGCGAAAATGTTGTTAAACAGGAAAAACGGATAGATTTCCTGGTAAATACTGTTGGTGGGTATCACCCTAAACGTTTGGTTATAGATACTGATAAAGAGCTGATCGAAAAACAGCTATTGCTGAATTTTTATACAACATTTTATTTTACAAAACATGTACTTGGTTTCTTTAAAGCTAATAACTTCGGCAGGGTAGTAGCTATCGGCGCAAAGCCGGCTATTGAAACTACAGCAGGGAAGTTTGCTTATTCATTCAGCAAAGCAGGAGTAGTAAATTTAATGCAAACGCTGGCAGCTGAGTATAAAGATGTTAATATTACTTTTAATACTATAATCCCGAGTATAATTGATACTCCTGCAAACAGGGAAAGCATGCAGAACCAGGATTTTTCAAAATGGGTAACTCCAATGGAAATAGCAGAAACCTGTTTGATTTTATGCCACGAGAGCAAATCTGATTCCGGTAATGTGATTAAAATGTATGGAAAGGTATAATAACATTTCGGGTAGCGGATTTTTGATTGCGGATTTATCAAGAAAGAATTAGACCCGCAATCAAAAATCCGAAATCCGCATTCTAATTAATACCTGTAACTGATCTTCAGTATCTTTAAATATTTATCTTTAGTGCAGACGTAAATATACTTACCGTCAACAACAGCAATGCGGTTAACCTTATCTTTGAACTTGAAATTACCTGCAAAATAATATGATTTCGGGGCATCGTTGTAAAATCCTTCAACTGATTTATCATCAGCTACCCAAACATAGAAATTAGAAGCAACTACCTGGTGTGAATTTTTCCTGCCGAACAGATTAAACTGCCATTCCGGTGTAGGCAGCTTGCTGATATCCAGCACCTGCACTCCGGTTGAGCCCTGAGGAACGTAAGCAATGTTGCCGTCAACAAATGGCTCAAAAAAGCTGGTTCCCGAGTTATATGAACCAACAATAGGAAGCTTTGATTTATCGGTAATATCGATAATAGATAAATGCCCGCCTGTACTTGTCACAAAAGCCCGGGTATTTGTTACAAAAATACCGCTGGCATTAAATGGAATTACCTGTGTATTCTTATACACCGGAAAATCTGCAATGTTTACATCATAAACCTGCATACCGGCATCTTCGTTTACAGCATACAGGTACCCGTTGTTAATAGCTATTTTCTGAATTCTGCCGTTAGTAATAATTTCAGTTTTTTTCTGTACGGGTGATTTGGAAAAATCATACACAACAATATTGGCACCGGGGTAAAGCACATAAGCATAATGCCCGATAAAAGCTATACTTTTAGCTCCGCTGACAGCTTTAATTTCTGTATTGTTTAAATTATACGGGTCTGTGATCGAAACAGAATAAACCGAACCTGCTGTGATAATATAGGCATTTTCATTAAGTATAATATCCCTTGGTTCAGTTGAAAATTTTACTTCCTTAATAAGGTCAAGATAAACCTGACCGCTGAATGTAAACGGTGTGATAATTAATAATAAAAATACGTATAAAGCTAAGAGAGCGTTTTTCATGATATTTATGTTAGGTATTTTGAAGTAAATTAACAGAAAATTTTGAAATATTATATATTTAAAAAAAATCTGTTGTGTAACAAATTGTAAACAAAAAACCCCTCAGTTTCTGAGGGGTTTTTATTTAATTTTAATTTACAACTGTTTTTATTCTCTTAATTGCTTCGTTGATATTTTCAACCGAATTTGCGTATGAGAACCTTAAATAACCTTCGCCGTATGAGCCGAAGGAGGTGCCGGAAAGGCAGGCAACGCCTGCTTCATAAAGCAGCTTATCGGCAAGTTCTTTGGATTTCATTCCTGTACCGGTAATGCTTGGGAAAGCATAGAAAGCGCCGTCAGGTGTTGAGCAGTTGAATCCTTTTATCGAATTCAATCCTTCAACTATTATCTTTCTGCGCCTGTCAAATTCTGCAACAATTTTATCAACTTCATCCTGCGGTCCGTTAAGCGCTTCAATGCAGCCTTTCTGCACAAATGCATTTGTGCATGAATTGCTGTTAACCATCAGTTTTGTAATTATCGGGGCCAGTTCCAGATTCATAACGCCATAACCTGCGCGCCAGCCTGTCATTGCATATGTTTTAGAAAATCCGTCCAGGATTATTGTCCTGTCCTTATATCCGGGCAGTTTGGTAATTGAAAAACATTCAGCTCCATCATATAATATCCTTGAATAAATTTCATCGGAAAGTATCATGCAGTCCCTGTTCTTCAAGATCTCGGCAATTGCTTCAATATCCTGTTTGGAAATTGTTTTACCTGTCGGGTTTCCCGGGGAATTTAAAATTACCAGCCTTGTTTTATCCGTTACATTCTTTTCAAATTCCTTCAGGTCAATATTAAAATTATTTTCCTGCCTTAAAGGTATCGGAACGGCTTTAGCGCCGGTAAAATTTATCATTGATTCATATATAGGGAAGCCCGGGTTTGGATACATAGCTTCATCACCCGGCTGCAATAATGCCAGAATTGTATAGAACATGATAGGCTTAGCACCCGGGGTCATTACAACATTATCCGGTGTATATTCAACTCCTCTTGTTCTGGTAACATAATCGGCGATTGCCTTTCTTGTTTCAGGTGTGCCGGCTGCGCCGGTATAATGTGTATCACCTGCCTGAATTGATCTTATTGCTGCATCGCAAATGTTCTTTGGAGTAGGGAAGTCGGGTTCACCTATCTGCAGGTGAATTATACTTTTTCCCTGTGCCTCAAGGGCTTTGGCTTTTGCCAGAACTTCGAAAGCAGTTTCGGTTCCCAGTCTGGATATTCCGTCAGCGAATTTCATTTTATTATGTGTTTAATGGTTTTTGAATTGGTATGATTTAAATAAAAAAATTATAATTATGATTCTCCAAGATACGCTTTTCTTACCTCGGGATTTGATTCCAGCTCTTTTGCCGGACCTTCAAGAATAATTTTCCCGGTTTCAAGAACGTATCCGTAATTTGCAATTGAAAGTGCCAGGTTTGCATTCTGTTCAACAAGTAATATTGTGACACCCAATGATTTATTTATCTCAACAATTTTTTCAAAAATTGTTTTTGTGAGCAGGGGTGCAATCCCTAATGAGGGTTCATCAAGCAAAAGCATTTTTGGTTTTGACATTAATGCCCTTGAAATCGCCAGCATTTGCTGCTCACCGCCTGAAAGAGTTCCCCCCGGCTGTTTAAGCCGTTCTTTAAGCCTTGGAAAAATTGCAAATATAAAATCCAGATCTTTACCGAAGTTTTCCTTATCTTTCCTTAAGTAAGCGCCCATATCAAGGTTTTCTTTAACCGTCAGGTTGGCAAATATTAGCCTGCCTTCGGGAACCTGGCATAAACCCATTTCCACTATTTTATGCGCCGGTTCTTTGGTAATATCTTTTCCTCCATAAACCACTTTGCTGCCTTCTGCAGCTTTTACAATACTTGAAACCGCCCTTAGAGTAGTAGTTTTGCCTGCACCGTTAGCTCCAATTAGAGTAACAATTGACTTTTCAGGAACATGGATTGATATTCCTTTGATAGCATTTATTGCTCCGTAATTTACAACCAGATTTTCTATCTTCAGCATTAGCGGGATCTCGGATTTCGGTTTGCCGGTTTCGGATTATTTAATTTTGCTGTTTTGCCGCTGCTCGTAAAAATAGCAACCAGTTCATCAGCTTCTTTTAAAAGTGATTCTAATCTATTAAATTTCATCAAGCCTGCTTCATGAATAATTTCTAACCAAAACAAAGTTTCATCAGCCTCTTCTTCAACAACGGTAATTTTAGAAATAAAATCAGCTTTTGACCTTGCCCTGCACGCAGATCTGTAATTTGCTCCAACAGATGTTGCTGATCTTAAGATCTGATTAGCTATAACATTAGCAGAACGTGTATTAGGCAAAGAATCAGCCATTTTAATGATTCTTAAACCAAAATCTTTTGTTTTATTTTTTAATACCAGTGGTGTCAAAATATTTATAAAACCTAAAATTCCGAAATCAAAATTCCGCAAACCGCAATCATTTGGCCGGTTCTCCTAAATAAGCTTCAATTACTTTCGGATCTTTTTGTATTTCCTCGGGTTTGCCTTCGGCTATTTTTTTACCGTAATCAATTACATATATTCTTTCTGATATCCCCATCACAACATTCATATCATGCTCAACCAACAAAATAGAAATATTAAATTCATTCTTAACCCTCTGGATTAATGCCATCAGGTCCTTTTTTTCCACCGGATTCATTCCTGCTGCAGGCTCATCAAGCAGTAAAAGCTTCGGTTTTGTAGCCAGCGCTCTTACAATTTCCAGCTTACGCTGGTCGCCGTAAGGCAGGTTTTTCGCATATTCATCTGCATCTACATGCAGGTCAAACATTTCTAGCAGGCCAAGTATTTCGGTCTCAATTGATTTTTCCTCATCATGGTAGCTTTTAAGCTGGAATATAGAGCTGAACAGTTTGGATTTACATTTATTATTATATGATACCCTTACATTATCAATAACTGATAAGCTTTGGCACAGCCTTATATTCTGAAATGTTCTAGCTATACCTTTATGAGTAACTTCATATGGCTTTAATTTTACTATACTTTCGCCATTGAATAAAACATCACCCTCGGTAGGGTCATATACTCCTGTAATGATGTTGAACACTGTAGTTTTACCGGCGCCGTTTGGCCCTATAAGCCCAACCAGCTCATTTTGCCCCACAACAGCATTAAGTGTATCAACTGCTGTTAAGCCGCCGAATCTGATGGTACAGTTATTTAGAGTTAATATATCCAATTATTTATTTATCCGGTATCGTTTCAGTTTTTTTATCAGGTTCTGATTTTTTCTTTTTTCTTTCAAGCTTAATGCCGAACAATCCCTGAGGCCTAATCAGCATCATGACAATAAGAAGCAAAGCATACACTATCATTCGGTACTGCTGAACGTCTCTTAACAGTTCCGGCAGTATTGTAAGAACAATAGCAGCTATAACAACTCCAAGTGTGCTGCCCATTCCTCCCAGAATAACCATTGCTACTATTTCCACAGAACGCAGGAAGTTGAAATCTTCAGGGTTAATATACTGCAGGAAGTGTGCATACAAGCCGCCGGCAACTCCGGCAAAAAATGCGCCGATAATAAATGCAGTTACTTTGAATTTTGTTGTATTAATTCCCATTGCTTCTGCAGCAATTTCATCATCTTTAACAGCAATAAAACCTCTGCCGAAAGTTGATTTCATAAGGTTTGTTATACCGAAAATAATTATGGCAACTACCAGAAAAGTCCAGAAAAAATCTGTATACTTGGGTACATCATAAAATCTGTATGCAACGCTGCTTAGCTCGGGGACCATTTCCAGGCTGCGAACTCCGTTATCATATATATATACACCGCGGAATCCCTGTGATGCGCCGATAACATTCAGGTTCTGGATTATAACCCTGATTATTTCACTGAATCCCAGTGTTGTAATAGCAAGGTAATCTCCTTTTAGCCTTAATGAAGGTACTCCAACAATAATTCCTGCAATTGCTGCGCCTGCTCCGCCAAAGAACAGAACCAGAATAAACCACACTGATCTGCCAAAAATCCCGTCACCAAGAATACTTATAAGCGCAGGTGCAAAGTATGAGCTGATAGCAGCTGCAACATAAGCGCCAATAGCCATAAATCCGGCATGACCCAGCGAAAACTGGCCTGTATATCCATTTATTAAATTAAGACTGGTAGCCAGAATTATATTAATACCGCAGTAAATAATGATTTGATAGTAGTAGGAGTTTATTGAATCCGAGATCAAGTTAATTCCGAAAATCACAGCAACGGAAATCAGCAACAGTATCTTAGTGTTTTTCACTTAATCCCTTAAATAATGAATGAAATAACTTTACATACTTACAAAATTAAGGGTTTTTAAGTGATTTTCAAGGTGTTTAATTTATCGAATTTCCTGCATTTTGAAACTATTTATATATTTAACAGGTTATTGATAATAGTCATTGTTTTGACCAAATGAAATTGTTAACTTTATATTGTGAAGAAAGCATTTAGGAAATATTTCATTATTTCATTATCAGTTTTGCTGATTTTGTCAAATTTCAGTTATGCAACCCAATTGATGATTTGCGAAATGGCAGGTGATAACGATAAATGCGAATGCAGCCACAATAATCCTGCAGATTTTAAGGGTATCAGCGTTTCACAGGAAAAAACCAAATGCTGTGAAGAAAAAACCACTGAACTTTCAAATTCAAATACACTTCTAAACTACAATAACAGCCAGGAAAACGATTCATTTCTAAATTTGGAAATATTATATATTTCTAAAATAGATCCTGAGCTAATGTACAATTTTACATTCCGCTATTTTCCTCAAAATACTTACAATATCAAGGCGGATATACCTGTATTTACTTCTTCCCTGCTGATTTAAATTAATCTCGTTCCGGTTACTGGTTTTACTGTAGAATAATTTTCCAGAATTATTTTATACAATTATTTATTAATCGTGTATATGAGATCATGTTTAAAATCATTTTAATAGTCACTGTAATTATTGCATTTTCAGAAATCAAAACCTATTCTCAAAACGGTTTTGAAAACTATCTGAAAAAAGATTCAACTTACCGGTTCAATTCATCATTAAAAGACCTGGATTCGCTTTTTAATATACAAACAGAAACCGGTTTAAAAGATACAGCTTTCTTTAATTCGTACGGGAAGGCCGAAGTTTTTACGCTAAACCAGCTGCTGTTTGCTGCTGTGAACAACAACCCGGAACTTTCTGCAATGCAGACAAAAATTGAAGCTTCAGATTACCAGGCTGAAGGAAAAACATATCTTCCTGACCCGATGTTCGAGGTAGAGCTTGATGATATTATGAGTGATTTTAAGCGTATTGGCATGATAAATTTTTTTGTATCGCAGATGTTTCCGTTTCCCGGCAAGCTGGAACTTGAAAAAAAAGCTGTATTGAATTCTAAAGCTATGATGCAAAGCGAAAGACTAACAATGGCAATTGATATTATGAATATGATAAAAATGAATTATTATGACCTTTACCTGGTGAATTATAAGCTTAAAATAAATAAGGAAAACAGGCTGCTGATGCAGACATTTCTTGCATCTTCGGAAGCGCAGTATACGGTAGGAAAAGGAATGCAGCAGGAAGTGTTCAAAGCGCAAATAGAAATTTCACGTCTGGATAACGAAGAATTTATTCTGATACAGCAAAGGAAAAATATATTCTCTGAGCTTACAAGGCTCACTAAAATTGTGGTTGATGAAAATACTAAAATCAGTTTTTCTGATATAGACACGGAATATTTGATGAATGATTACAGTTTTAATATTAATTTTTCAAAAAATAAAAAACTTATTGAATATGCTTTTGAACACAGACCGGATATCAAGACATTACATAACAAGATTTTAATGAACCAAACTGATCTTGAAATGTCAAAATTAGAACGCTATCCGGATTTTAATATTAAACTTGGCTATAAAATATTGCCGTTTGAAGAGAAAAATGCTTTTGCGCTGATGTTTGGTGTAAATATTCCGTTTGCTCCATGGTCAAGCGGTAAGTATGACCAATCAATCAGAAGAAATGAAATAATGATAAAAAGCACAACAGATGAATTAAGTATTAAGAAAAATGATATCAGAAACGAAATTACAGCTATAGTAAATAATATGACCGCTTTAAAAGAAACAATGAAATTTTACTATGGAGTGCAGATGCCGCAAACTGAAAATACTATGAAATCAGCTCAATACTCATATGAAACAAATATGGGAAGTTTCCTTGAGCTGCTTGATGCATACAAAATGTACCAGGAAACAAAATTAATGTATTATGAATCTGTTGCGATGTATTTAAAAATGATAGCAGAGCTTGAAAAAGCAACTGGTTTGAATCTGAAAAATTAAAGCAATAAATAAGTGTTATGAATAAAACTATAAAAATAATAATTGGCGTATTTGCTGCAGTTGTTATAATTGCAGGAGCTTATTGGGGATACGTTACTTTTATACAAAAAAATGATACCGTAACATCCGGTAAAGAAGTTTATGTTTGCCCGATGCACCCGCAGATCGTACAGGACAGACCGGGTCAGTGTCCGATTTGCGGAATGGACCTTGTGAAAGAAGACGAGGTGGATCAGGAAGACCATTCTGATCACGATCTTGGCGGTACCGATATAAGCACCGTAAAGCTTTCCCCTTCACAGCAGGTTCTTGCAAACGTACAAACTGAACGGGTTAAAACCATGCAGTTTCAGGGAGAAAAAACATTTAACGGCTATGTAAAGATTAATGAAAGCAAGTTTGCCCATATTTCAACAGCTGTATCCGGAAAAATTGTTAAAATGTTCATTTCTTTTGAAGGAGAAATGGTAAGGAAAGGGCAAAAAGTCCTTGAAATTTATTCACCGGAACTTGTTTCAACTCAAAAGGAATACCTGTTAGCTCTTGATAATTATAACCAGGTTAAAGTAAGCGGCAACAGACTTGCAATTGAGCAGGCTCAAAGCCTGGTAACATCTTCCCGTGAGAGGCTTTTACTCTGGGAAATGACCTATGGGCAAATAGATGATCTGGAAAAATCCGGAAATGTGAAAACTACTACAATTTTGTATTCTAAATACTCCGGAATTATTACGAAAAAATATGTCCATGTTGGTCATTGGGCAATGGCAGGAGAAGATATCTATGATGTTGCAGATCTTTCATCTGTCTGGGTAATCGCAAATGTTTATGAAGCGGATATGCAATATATAAAGAACGGGCAAACAGCAGAAATTTATTCAGCTGCATATCCAAACGAAGTGATGAGAGCAAAAATAAATTTTATAAACCCTGTGTTTAATCCTGAATCAAGAACACTTGAAGTCCGGATTGATGTATCGAATAAAGACCTGAAATTGAAACCTGATATGTATTTGAAAGTAAAGGTCAATACTTATGTCTCCCAGTCAATCGGAGTTCCTAAAAATGCAGTTATAAGGACCGGTGAGCATAATTATGTTTATATTGAAAAAGAAAAAGGCGTTTATGAACCTAAGGAAGTTAATATTGGTTTTGAGCAGGATGGATATTATGCCGTCACATCAGGTTTAACCGAAGGTGACCTGGTTGTTACTTCAGGTGGATTTTTAATTGACAGTGAATCTCAGATCCAGAAAGGTTTTACCTCAGGGCATGAAAATCATGGGGATAAACCTGAACAAGATAATAAAGAAGAATTAAAAATTAACCCGGACCAGGATATTCTAAAGGATATGAAAGATAAAAAAACGGAAACAGAACATAAACATTAATTTAAAATAAAAATCTGCAATATGCAGAAGGAGTTAAAAATGAACAAAACAATTCTTAAAACACTATCAATTTCTTTTATAGTTTTTGCAGTCGTTTTAATGTTTGGATGCGGAAAAAAGGAAAATTCCGGTAACCAGAATGATAAACAGCAAACAACACAGACAAATGAGCACGATATGCATAAATCTGATGATAATAACGCAGAACACGTTGAAATAAAACTTCCCTCTATGCAGTGTAATATCTGCAAGAAAAATATAGAAAAAGCAGTCAATAAAGTTCCGGGAACTATTGATGTTAAAGTCGATAAAAACGGGAAAGTGGCTCATGTTAACTTTGATAAGACTAAAACAGATTTATCCAGGATCGAAAATGCAATCACAATGGCGGGGTATGATGCTAATGATAAGAAAGCAGACCCTTCTGCGTACCAGAATCTTGATGACTGCTGCAAGTTACCAAAAGACCAAAAAGAAAAATCATCACATTAATTTAAATAATACCTAAAATGAAAAACAAAAAAACATCAGTATTTTTAATCGTATTGTTTATCTTTTCGTTAGCAGGGATATATGCATTTACTCCGAATTATGAATATGAAACAGTATATTCGGGTAAATTTGAATCAGTTTCAGATTCAACCGATAAAAAAATATATACATGCCCGATGCATTCTGAAGTAATTTCAGAAAAGCCGGGTAACTGCCCAAAGTGCGGAATGGACCTGGAAATAAAAGAAGATGGAAGCAAAAAAGATGAAAAAAAAGGACGAAGGGAATAATCACAAGGGGCACCATGGATGTATGGGTCATTAACAAATATTAAAATATAAAAAAATGCAGGCAGAAACTATAAAGATCACAGGGATGACCTGTAATCACTGTGTTAAATCAGTTGAAGATGCAATTAAGCAGCTTCCTGCTGATAAATATGAAGTGAAGATCGGGTCACTTTATGTTGAGTATGATCAGGCAAAGTTAACAAAACAGCAGATCATTAAAACAATTGAAGAAAGCGGATATGAAGTAATTCAATGAAAAGAAAAATGTCATGATCGAAAAAATAATAGAATTTTCCGCTCGTAACCGTTTCCTGATACTTGTAATGTATTTGGCCATTGCAGGTTTTGGTATATGGTCAGTCTACAATACCCCGGTAGATGCTATTCCTGACTTATCCGAAAATCAGGTTATAGTATTTACAGAGTGGATGGGAAGAAGTCCGCAAATTATTGAAGACCAGATAACATACCCTTTAACGCAAAACCTTCAGGGAATTCCAAAAGTTAAGGCAGTACGGTCTCAATCTATGTTTGGCATGAGCTTTATTTATGTGATATTTGAGGATAATGCAGAAATTTACTGGGCAAGAAGCCGGGTATTGGAAAAACTGAACCAGGTGCAAAATACTCTTCCGCAGGGAGTAACACCGGTTATGGGGCCGGATGGAACCGGCGTTGGACATGTATACTGGTATCACCTTAAAAGTGATAAATATGACCTTGGCGAGCTTAGAGCATTGCAGGACTACTATCTAAAATACCAGCTTACTTCTGTTGAAGGTGTTGCTGAAGTTGCTTCTATTGGCGGATTTGTAAAACAGTACCAGGTTGATATAGATCCTGCTAAACTTTCTTCTTACGGTATTGGAATTAATGATGTAGTTAACTCAATCAGAAACAGCAATAAAGATGTTGGCGGAAAAAACCTGGAATCAAGCGACAAGGAATTTTTTATCAGGGGAAAAGGCTACATCCAAACCCCTTATGATATAGAAGAGATTACCATAAAAGATACAAAGTACGGCATACCTGTAAGAATAAAAGATCTGGGAACTGTACAGATTGGCGGAGATACCAGGCGCGGCTTGCTGGATATGAACGGCGAAGGTGAGGTTGTTGGCGGTATTATAGTTATGAGGTATGGTGAAAATGCTTCGGATGTTATTGAAAGAGTTAAAGAAAAACTTGCTGAACTGGAAAAAGGATTGCCCGATGGTGTTAAAATAGAAACTTCATATGACAGGAGTGATTTAATACATAATGCTATCAATACACTCAAAGACTCTTTAATTGAGGAAGCAATTGTAGTCAGTCTGATAGTTATGATTTTTTTATTTCACTGGCGGAGCGCTATCAGAATTATAATAGAAATTCCTGTTTCGATCCTTATTGCATTTATTCTGATGAAACAGTTTAATATAACCTCAAATATAATGAGCCTTGGAGGTCTCATTATTTCCATTGGTGTGCTTGTAGATGCTTCGATAGTAATGGTTGAAAATGCATACAGAAACCTGGCAGCAGCTTCATTAAACGGCGGAACCATAGATTATACGGAAATTTCAGTTAAATCAGCTAAACAGGTAGGCAGGGCTATATTTTTTTCAATTGGAATTATTGTAGTATCATTTTTACCTGTATTTTTACTGGAAGGCCAGGAGGGTAAGCTTTTTCATCCTCTGGCATTTACCAAAACATTTGCCCTGGCAGGCTCAGCAATTATTACTATTACACTCGTTCCGATGCTTATGACATTATTTATGCGCGGTAAGTTTTATCCTGAACACAAAAACCCGGTAAGCAAATTCTTCAGGATGCTTTATGAACCGGTATTAAACCTTGCATTAAAATACAGGAAAACAACTCTTGCGCTCAATGTATTGGCTTTAATTATTACCGTACCTTTAATTATGAGCAGAGGTTCTGAATTTATGCCGACTCTGGATGAAGGAAGTCTGCTGTTTATGCCAACTACACTTCCTAATGTTTCAATTACCGAGGCAAAAAGAATAATGCAGATGCAGGATAAGATCATTAAATCTGTTCCGGAAGTTGCTCATGTACTTGGTAAAGTTGGAAGGGCTGATACTCCTACTGATCCTGCGCCTATGAATATGATTGAAACGATTATAATACTGAAAGATAAATCTGAATGGCGCGAAGGTTTAACTAAGAACGATATTATAGCAGAGCTTAACTCAAAAATGCAGATACCCGGTGTTGGCAATGCATGGACTCAGCCTATTATAAACAGGATTAATATGCTTTCTACAGGTGTAAGGACTGACCTGGGGATTAAAATATTCGGGGATAATCTTGATACGCTTGAAAGACTGGCAATAGATGCAGAAGAAATAGTAAAGAAAGTTAACGGCGCTGCAGATGTTTTTGCCGAGAGAACCCAGGGCGGTAAATATATTGATATAGATATCAAACGTGATGCAATTTCAAGGTATGGTTTGAATGTTGGCGATGTACAGGATGTTATAGAAACAGCAATCGGCGGTGAAAATATTTCCAATACTGTTGAAGGCAGAAGAAGATTCCCGATACGTGTAAGGTATTTCAGGGATTACAGGGAAGATATTGATAAACTGAAAAATATCCTTGTAACAGTGGGCTCATCCGGTTCATCAATGCAGCAGGATGCAGGCTCAGAAATGAGCGGCACTTCGGTATCAAACAGTTCAGGCAGTAATGTTTTCCAGATTCCGCTTGGGGAATTGGCAGATATTAAAATAACATCGGGACCTCCGATGATATCCAGTGAAAATAACATGCTCCGCTCAATAGTATTCCTGAATGTACGAGGACGCGATATGGGCGGTTTTGTAAATGAAGCAAAGGATGTCCTGGATAAAGAATTTGCACCAAGCTTACCAAAAGGATATTATTATACATGGAGCGGTCAGTGGGAAAACCAGATTAGGGCTAAAGAACGGCTTGAAATTGTTATGCCAATAGTTTTCCTGGTAATTTTTGTAATGCTGTATATGGTTTTTAAAAACTTTTTTGAATCTATTCTCGTTATGTTATCTGTGCCGTTTGCTCTAATAGGAGGGGTTTACCTGATGACTATGCTTGATTATAATTTTTCTGTAGCTGTGTGGGTTGGTTTTATTGCATTATACGGTTTAGCTGTTGAAACAGGGGTAGTTATGGTCATATATCTGCACGAAGCTTTGGATAAAAAATTAATTGAAAAAAATGATATTTTAACTACGATGGATATTGTTGATGCTACTAAAGACGGGGCAATATTAAGACTAAGACCAAAATTAATGACCGTTGCAACTAATCTTATAGGATTAATTCCAATCATGTGGGCAACCGGCACAGGCGCTGATCTTGCAAAACCAATTGCAGTTCCAATGATTGGCGGTGTTGTTACTTCGGCTATTCATGTGCTTTTTGTAACGCCGATAATTTTTGTAATGATAAAAGTTTACTTAAATAAACGGGGAAAACTGCATAAATCTGATATGGCAAAGTTTATGGTGCATTGATAGTTGCACATCTGATGACTTTGAGAGTGGCTGCCCCCGAAGTTCATCGGATGAATGTTATAATAAAAAAAGCCTAATTCTTTCAATTTGAGCTTATTGAATATGCAGTGCTCCTATGGATTCACGATTGGAAGGGATTTCTGCGAAGCAGCCCCTTTCGGGCTCCAACGGAGTCCCTTCGGGAGAACCCTTGACATCTTGTCCCGATTGTATCGGGACGCTTGAACCGCTGAGCTAACCTTATAAAAATGAAAAAGCCTAAATATTGCTATTTAGGCTTGTGGGCAGTGAGGGATTCGAACCCCCGACATCTTGCTTGTAAGGCAAGCGCTCTGAACCAGCTGAGCTAACCGCCCTGTACTTTTGGTAAAGTCTTACAAAATTACAGCTTTTTTCAAAATCTTCAAGTCATAACGTTATTTTTACTCAATTTTTTGAAATTTTTGCTTTCACGCCACATTAAAATTCCGCCCAGCATAAACAGGAAAGCTGATAAATAAAATGAATATTCTATCTCAAATATTTTCATAACTGCATATCCAAGGGCAGGTGAAAATAATCCGCGGACTCCCGTTAATGTAATATGAACAGCCTGGTAATTGGATACTTCGTTTTTGGGAGCGTAATAAATTGAGCTTAATGACCATGCGATAGTTACTCCGCTCATTGCAAGCCCGAATATAAAATATGATACATATAAAATTATTTCAGCATCAATATTAAATGAATTTACAGAAAAATATTTTGATGATATCAGCATTAAGGGGAAAAAAGCCAGCAGGCTGAATACATATCCGCAGAAACGTGTCGGATTCCCTGTACCATGATGTCTTCCCATTAAGGGAGTAAAAATTATCAGGGCTGTGTGGAATATCAAACCTTTTGCCAGTGAAATAGGGGAGTAGGTAAGCTTTAAGTCATCTACAAGAAAAACCGGTATTACCGGTGAAAGCACCATAAATGCCATACCGTAGAGGAAAAAATATGCTTCGAACCTGAGGAACGGTTTATTTTCCCTGAAGATCCTTGCAGTATTCCGCAGCGGCAGAATTGCAATATCTTTAATAAGCTTAAAGCTGTAATAAGTTTTTGAAGAGTTATTTTTTCCTTTGTAATCATCCATGCTTAGGTTTATCATTTTAGCAAGGCTGATGTAAACAAATATTCCGAAAACTCCTGCAACAGGGAAAAGTATTTTATAATAATCGCCGTTTATATCAAGCAGGTACCCTGAAACAGTTGTGATGATAAGTACAAACACAGTCTGCAGCGAGCTTGCATATGAATACAGCTTGCTCCTGTTTGTATCGGTATAATTGTGTTTAAATACAATATTCCAAATCGAAAGTAAAAGCGAATCAAGGTAAGCGCTTAAAGCAAGACAGATGATATAATAAACAGGATTATTGAAAAGCGGAATAATTATCTGGAAAAACTTTGCTGTAATCCCGATGATCAGAATAGTTTTGGCGCGGCTTCTGGACCTGTTGACAAGCTCGCTTCCGTAAATTGAAAACACGAATGCTGAGCTTACAAGCAGTGAAAGTATCATTACTTCAAAATTACTGCCGCTGAGTGTTTTCTTTAAAATAACATCCTGCAGAAGCAGTATGCCTATAGCAATTCCGTTAAATACCTGTGATATTAAATGAATTGTAAAGGTTTTTCTTTCGGTCTTTTGAAGGCTGGACCCGCTGGTATCCAAACTTTGTTATACTTAACCTTTCGTGTATTAATTTAAGTGTTTAGTTCCGGAAATTCTTTATGTTCAACAGTTACTTTAATTTTATTACCGTATTTTTCTCTTAAAAATTTTCCTAGTTTTTCTGCTGTGTAAACCGAGCGGTGCTGGCCGCCCGTACAGCCGAAACTGAACATCAGGCTTGTAAAATTCCTTTCAAGATAATTATTTACAGCTTCCTTAGCTATGCTGTAAATATTTTTAAGGAAATCCTGCATAATCCTGTTTTTATCCAGGAATTCTGATACTTCTTTATCTTTGCCGGTTAAATCTTTGTATAAATTTTCCCTTCCGGGGTTGTAGATAAACCGGCAGTCGAAAACAAATCCGCCGCAATTACCCGAATTATCTTCAGGGATTCCGCTTTTTTTATAGCTGAATGAAAAAATCTTTACGTTTAACAAAAATTACTTTCCTTAATAATCCGGCTGTTCGTATATCGAAAATTTTATCTGAAAAAAAGAGCGGGAAACGGGAATTGCTCCAAAGGTCCAAAGGACTTTTCAAGAGTCCCTTCGGGAAACCCGCCGCTTTTAAATTAATATCAGACAAAATTTTGTGTTCTGAATCTCTGAGCGGGAGACGGGGATCGAACCCGCGACGTCCAGCTTGGGAAGCTGACATTCTACCGCTGAATTACTCCCGCATATTACAAAAATACCAAAAAAATAAGGTCTAAACAATTTACAAATAATTCATTAAGGGATAGATTTAATTCAGGATATTTATTAATTTACAGAAATCATACACCGTTAATTTTATTAAATCAATTTAATACATATGCCTGCTAAGAATATTGGTATTGTTGAAGATGAGGGGATAGTTGCAATGGATATAAGCAAGTGCCTTACCGGACTTGGTTATGAAGTTGATTTTATTTCTGATTCAGGTGAAAAAGTAATTGAGATCTTAAACAGTAAAAAGCCGGACCTTATTTTAATGGATGTTGAGCTAAAAGGTAAACTTAACGGACTTGAAACCGCCCGTATTTTAAAAGAAAAATACGATATTCATATAGTATTCCTTACTGCATTTGAAGATGAAATGACCTTAAATAAAATGGGAGAGCTGAGCCCGGACGGTTTCCTTGTAAAACCATTTGAAGATGACCAGCTAGAAAAAACGCTTACTAGGATATTCGGAAATAAAAATTAGTCAATTCCCACCTTCGGATGAGTGCAGAATTGTACCGTATTCGCCGACTGCCCAGCCGTTAGCAGGGTCAGAAAAATATATTTGCCTCAGGTAATAAACAGTTGCCGGTACTATCCTGTAAAAATTATCCCCGTAATCATCAGTTTTTAAGATCATTCCCTGGTCACCTGTAATAAATCCGGTCGAAGTATTATTAATAAAATTTACAGAAGAAAGATCAGTAGTGAATGATATAGGTTTCATCACCCATGAATTACCCCCATCAGAAGTCCGGATAATTGTACCATACTGTCCGCAGGCAATACCTGTGTTATTGTTTGGAAAAAATACGGATTTTAATGAGTAGGTTGTGCTGCACTGGACAGCTTGCCATGATTCACCGTAATCTATTGTTTTGAGCATTGTTCCCGCATCGCCGCAGGCAAATGCACTGCCAGTGTTATTCACTGATATGCTGTAAATCGAAAATGCTGTTCCTGTCTGAACAGTATTCCACGATAAAGTCCCGTTAGTAGAGCGGAGCATTGTTCCCTGGGTGCCGCATGCTAAATATATATTATCATCAAACCGTATTATATCATATAAAAAAGACTGATTATTTGTTATTGAAGGGAACCAGGTATTCCCTGCATTGGTAGTTCTGTTAATTTTACCTCTTGAACCGGCAACAAATCCGGTGTTATCATCAATAAACAATATTGCATTATAGCTTGATGAATCATTTAAATTAACAGGCAGCCTGAACCAGTCAGCGCCCCCGTTTATTGTTTTGATCAGTTTATTGGTATCATTTGGGAATGAATTACCGGCAGCATAACCGGTTAGTGAATTGATGAAAAATACAGCTTTCAGATTATTGGTGACATTGCTGTTTTGTTCACTCCATGAAGAAACAGGTTCTTCAGGGATTACAGGATTATCTTCTTTTTTACATGATAAAATTAAAAATATAAGTAAAACAGCAAAAGCCGTATTTATCGATTTCAGGCAATGGAAATCAGAAAATAGTCCCGCAGCTATTTTTAAAATTCTCATTATCCTGTAAAATTAGTAAATAAGGCATTGATTTACAATTTCATATTAAGGTATACATCCCGTAAAGGCAGAACCTGCATAGTGTTACACTTGTTTTATATAATAATAATAAATATATTTATTAAATTATTTTTTAATTTTAACGGCTAAAAATGAAAAAAATAACTGCATTATTTATAACGATATTTACTTTTTCGTTGACTGTATTTTCAGGAAATGAAGATAATAAATATTCAAATGAATATTTTGAAAAAATATCGGGAAATTTTCTTGAAGGAAAGCTGGAATTTGAAAATCCAGTTATGGTTGATATAGATAAAGACGGTGATTTTGATGCCTTAAAATTTGATAACGGGAATGTTGAGTATTATAAAAATACGGGTTCGAATGATCTCCCTGTTTTTATACTGGAAAATAAAAATTACGAAAAATATTCTCAGGCTTTGTTTGTTGAGCCAAAAATGCCTTACCCGCTGTTTTTCGCAGATCAAGACGGGGATGGTGACCTGGATCTTTTTGCTGTAAAGGATAAACAATTCAGTAATGTTAAGCAGCAGTATGAATACAATGTTTCAGGAGCTGAAAACACTCTGGGGCTTGATACCGGGACGTTAATAACAATAATACTTGTTCTTGTGATAGTATTATTATTATTGGCAATTTTAAGGTAATGTATTTCTGAAAAGATAAAAAAAAAGGAGCTATATAGCTCCTTTTTTAGTTTTTGATATTAGTTTATTCAATAATAACCTGCGAGCTTTCCTGCGCATCTGCAGAAAATAAAACACAGGTATAAATTCCTTTATCCAGATTTTTTGAATTCAGTGTAATTTCGTAAGTACCCTCATTTAAATTATTATAAATATAAGTACGAACTAAGTTATTTTTGCTGTCATAAAGACCGATTTTAACAAAATTTACCTTAGGCAGGTCAAATTTTATAACATCCGGAGCTGATTGATATATCCTGTAAACATGAACATCAATATTCCTGTTCACCATTCCGGCAAGCGAACCATCAGGAAAATTAATATCTTTGAAATGCTGTGAATATGTTATATTGCTGTTTGATAATACAAATAGCGCAATTATCATATTCAAAGCTATAATAATTTTTAATTTTTTCTGATTATTCACTTTATAATTCCTCAAATACATCTATTTATTAATTAATAATTTACAAAATAATACTACTCTAAATTATTATTCGTATACCCTGATTTCAATACCACTAAAGTGGTATAGTGTTTATAAGTCATTATAATTTAAGTGATTTCATTGAAAATTTGGCATATTTTCAATATATTTGTTAAAAATTATCCTAAATAAATGAAATTCAGTCAATATTTTATTCCAACTCTTAAGGAAGTGCCATCAGATGCAGTTATTCCTTCGCATATTTTAATGGTAAGGGCAGGTATGATAAGGCAGCTTACAGCCGGTGTTTATTCATATCTTCCGTTAGGTTTAAGGGTATTTAAAAAAGTAGAAAAAATTGTCAGGGAAGAGATGGATGCCATCGGCGGCTCTGAATTTTATTTACCAGCTCTATCGCCAAATGAATTGTGGGCAGAAACCGGCAGGCTTGAAGATTATGGTGATGATATATTCAGGATTAAGAACCGGGAGCTTGTTCTGGCTCCAACACACGAAGAAGTATTTACTTCGATAGCAAAACCAAACCTTATATCATATAAAAACCTTCCTCAGATTTGGTACCAGATCCAGACAAAGTTCAGGAACGAACCGCGTCCCCGGGGAGGAGTGCTTCGCGGAAGGCAGTTTACCATGAAGGATGCATATTCTTTTGATGCAACATGGGAAGGGCTGGATGAATCATACAATAAAAATGCGCAGGCATACAGGAATATTTTTACAAGGTGCGGACTGAAATTCTTTACAGTAACAGCATTCAGCGGAGCGATGGGAGGCAGTGAATCAGAAGAATTCATGGTAGAAGCTGAAGCCGGAGAAGATACAGTGGTTATAAGCAGTGATAATAAATATTCATCAAACCTGGAAGTTGCAGTTTCGTTTTCAGAAAATATAGGAAGAAAAAATTCCGGTTTAGAGATTGAAGAATTCCATACACCAAATATTAAAAGCATTGAAGAACTTGCTGGTTTTCTTAAAATTACAGATAAGTCCAGGCTGGCAAAATCAAGATTATTCGTAATTCCTGCAAAATCAGAAGGGAAAAAGGACGAATACCTGCTGGCATTGGTTTGCGGTGATGATGAATTCAGCGAAACTAAGCTTGCAAAAATATTTGCCGGTATCAGACCCGGGCATCCTGAAGAATTATTTGATATTGCAGGAGCTGAGGCCGGGTCAATAGGACCGGTTAATCTAAAAAATAAAACTGTAAAAATTATTGCTGACCTGAAATTAAAAGATGCTGATGAGCTTATCAGCGGTGCATGCAAAAATGATTATCATATAAAAAATATTGATCTGAAGAGGGATGTTGTAGGAATTGAATATTTTGATATAAGAACCGTGAAAGATGGAGAAGAAACTGTTGACAGGTCTTCAAAACTTAGAATGACAAAAGCTATTGAAGTAGGTCATATTTTTAAGCTGGGGACAAGATATGCTGAAGCGCTGGGAGCAAAATATCTTGATGTAAACGGTAAAGATAATGTAATTATTATGGGGAGTTACGGAATTGGTATTGAAAGAATTGCTGCAGCTTACATTGAGCAGAATCACGATAAAGACGGAATAATATGGAGCGGTGAAATTTCTCCTTTTGATATTCATTTAATCAGCGTAAATAAAAAATCAGATAATATTAAAGCTGAAGCAGAAAAGATATATAATGAGTTAATTACAGCAGGTTATGAAGTATTATTTGATGACCGCGATGACATAAGTCCGGGAGTAAAGTTCAAAGATGCAGATTTAATTGGTGTACCCGTTCAAGTGGTTGTTAGTGATAAGAACATGAAAAACGGTGAAATTGAGATTAAGGAAAGAAGAACAGGTGATAGATACAGAATCCAAATTAGTGATTTTAATCAAAAAATTAAAGAAATTATCGGGAATATTAATAAAAATTGAGATATTAATTAATATTGCAAATTAACTAAAAAATTGCAATCTTTATTTTAAGCTAATCAATAAAACTTCAACAGGCAGATCTATCGTATAAGTTATACCATTCTTTTAAATTTAAATTTAAATTTTGGCTTTAAATTCACCTGACAGGCATTATATTTTTCCGTGGCTTGTTGTCATAACAGCAGGTTTGCTGTTTGGATGCGTTAGTTTATTGTATCCATTTGGCAGAGACCAGGCAATATATGCATATGCCGGTAAGCTGCTGCTGGAAGGGAAAATGAATTATCTTCATGTATTCGACCTTAAACCACCGGGAATACATTTTCTGTTTGCATTTATCCAGCTAATTGGCGGTGAATCTTTACTTAACGCAAGGATTTTTGACATCGGATGGCAAATAGTAACTGCTATAACAGTATTTAAAATAACCGGCAAAATTACTAAAAATAATATTTTTCCTGCTTTTGCTGCAGTATCATATTTATTTTTATATTACAGGCAGGATTACTGGCATACTTTACAGGCTGATGGTTCATTGAATCTTTTTTTCGGAATTTCAATACTTCTGTTGTTATCATTCAGGAATAAGCATTCGTTTTTAAAGTTATTTTTTGCAGGTATAAGCTTTGCTGCTGTTTTATTGTTCAAATATACCGTTATATCATTTTTACCACTGTTAATAATTGCATTAATTGCAGATAAAAAGTTTATTTTTTCTTTAAGGCTTAAGAATATTGCTGTTTTCGTAACCGGAATGTTAACAACAGCAGGTTTTGTTATTATTTTGTATTATTTTACAGGCGCATTAAAAGAATTAATAGATACTCAATTCTTATGGACTCCATTATATACTAAAATTGCTTTTGAAACCGAGGAGTTTTATTTTATATTTAAACATTCAATTAAACTATTTACTCATTCAGCCTATACACCATTATTGCTTTTATCTATATTTTCAATGATTTATTCGATATTTAAAAAGGATTTAGGATTTGAAAAATTACTGATTTTTTCATGGTTAATATCTGCATTGTTAAGTTTGATAATTCAATGGAAATTTTATAATTATCACTTTCTTGTAATAATACCTGCTATCTCAATATTAGGTTCTTATGGCTTATCTTTAATAAAGGAACTGTTTACAGAAAAGAAATCACTTTATAGGTTTGTCTTAACTGCATTTATTTTGATATTTTCTATATTGGCATTTAAACCATATATCCCCAATTATCTTAATATAGGTGATTACTTTACAGGAAAAGAAAGTTTAAATAGTATTTATATTAAAAATGGATTTACAACCGATTCTGTTTTTATGTACGGTAAAACTATTAAAGCTGTTGATGCAGTTAAGGAAAACTCTGAATTATCAGATAAAATTTTTGTCTGGGGATTTGATCCGCTTATCTACTATTTATCTTCACGTCATTGTTCATCCAGATTTATATATAATTTTCCGTTGTTATGGAAAGGTGAAAATTCAGAATTCAGAAAGGAATTTCTGGGGGCCATTGATTCAGATAAGCCAAAACTGATAATTGTAGCTAATAATGACCCGTTAATTTATATTTCGGGCTATGATGAGGATTCGAAACAATCTCTAAAAAGATTTCCGGAATTTGACTATATTATTTCAACCAGGTATAGCTTTTTAACAAGTGCAGAAGATTATGAAATTTACAGCAGAAATGAATGGTAGGCAAATTAGGATCTATTAATAAAAGAATTATATTAGCGTCTTCTTCTCCCCGCAGAAAACTGCTTTTAAAAGCTTTATTCGCAAATTTTGGATTGAAGTTTGATATAATACCTGCTAATATTGTCGAATATTTACCTGAAAACATCAAAAAATTTGGAAATTTTGCAGCAAATCTTGCAGAATTAAAAGCTCTTGAAGTAGCTGTTAGAATAAACGGTTTAATAATTTCAGCTGATACTATTGTAGTTTATAATAACCAGGTTATTGGAAAACCTGAAAACAAAAAAGATGCTTTTAATATTTTAAAGCTGCTAAGCGGAAAAACTCATCAGGTTTATACTGGAATTGTAATTTTTGATTCAGTAAAAAATAGAATTTATAAAGATTTTGAAAAAACCTCAGTAACTTTCAGAACTTTGAGTAAAAATGAGATAAATTTTTATATAAAAACAGGTTCACCCATGGATAAAGCAGGTGCTTACGGTATACAGGACGACTTAGGCAGCACATTTGTTAAAAAAATAAACGGAGATTATTTTAATGTTGTTGGATTACCTATATTCAAACTGTATAAAGGGTTAAATAAATTCATAAAATTAGTTTAAGTATCATTGTACCAGAAATATAAAAAGAAGATAATTTTTTCAGTAGTTTTAGGGGCTTTAGTATTTCTGGGATTAAGCATTTATGCAAATTTTTATGAACTTTTAGAAGCATTTGCATTATATAACTGGTTAATGTTCCCAGTAATTTTGTTGCTTTCATTGTGTAATTATGTTGTAAGATTTTACAGATGGGAGTATTATACCAGTGTCTTGAAAATAAAAATTGAAAGAAAATTAAGTTTTTTGATATTTCTTTCATCATTCATTATGTCGGTTACACCGGGAAAAATAGGGGAAGTATTTAAATCATATTTGCTAAAAGAACAAAACGGGACTCCGGTCAGTAAAAGTGCGCCAATCGTATTTGCAGAAAGAATAACAGACTTTTTATCCCTGGTTTTACTCAGTTTAACCGGTGCTTTAATGTTTGGATATGGCACAAATCTGATTGTTGGTTTTGGAATCATGTTCATTTTAACTGTTATATTGATCTCAAATCAGAAACTTTCATATGGAATCCTGAAATATCTAGAAAAATTCAGATTCTTTTCGAAATTTTCACATAAAATGCATACTGCTTATGACAGTATTTACCAAATGGTAAAACTTAAGGAATTAATTATAACCGTTATTTTAAGTATTTTCGCTTGGGCATTTGAGTGTTTCAGCTTTTATTTGGTCATTAACGGCTTTAATATACCAGGTACACCTCATATTGACCTGTTAATAGCAACATTTATATATGGGTTTGCAACTATTGCAGGGGCTGCTACTATGCTTCCGGGTGGTTTAGGTGCTACGGATGCTAGTATTACCGGTTTGCTAGTAATATTGGCAATTCCTAAAAGTGTTTCTGTTGCCTCAACATTAATAATCAGGGCTGCAACTCTATGGTTTGCTGTAATTGTTGGGATTGTTGCAGTTATGGTTTATCAAAAAGTTTCACATAAGAAAATTAATGAAATTGTACTGGAATCGTAAGGATTCTTTTTAAAATTTAAATATTATGGATAGAAAAATTCGTGTAATTATAGCAAAAGCCGGTTTGGATGGACATGACAGGGGAGCAAAAGTTATTGCTGCCGCATTCAGAGACGCCGGTATTGAGGTAATATATCTTGGTTTAAGGCAAACTCCTGAAATGATTGTTGAAGCTGCTTTGCAGGAAGATGCTGATGCTATTGGTATTAGTATCCTGAGCGGTGCGCATATGACGGTTTTCAAAAAAATCCTCGAGCAGATGAAAAATAAGGAACTGAATAATGTACTGTTGTTTGGCGGGGGAATAATCCCGAAAGAAGACATTGAAAAGCTCAAAGCAATAGGAGTTGGTGAATTATTTACCCCCGGTACACCAACAACAGAAACAATAGAGTATGTTAAGAACTGGGTAAACGAACACCGGGCTTTGGAAGTATAATCTAATTAATTTTTAATTAAATAATGGCAATCAAATTTGGAACTGATGGCTGGAGAGCAGTCATTGCAGATGAATATACTTTTGAAAATTTAAAGAAAATTTCAAAAGCAACAGCAATAGCTTTTGAAGGTCACTCAAAGATAAATAACGGAATATGTATAGGGTATGATACCAGGTTCCTATCAAAGGAATTTGCTGAATGCTCGGCAGAGGTTTTTGCAAATCATGGTATTAAAGTATACCTGACAGATTCATTTGTAACCACGCCGACTGTTTCTTTGTTAAGCAGAGATAAAAATCTTGCTTATGGTGTTATGATAACATCTTCGCATAACCCTGCAAAATATAATGGCTTTAAGCTAAAGGATGAGTTCGGCGGTTCAATGGGTCCGGCACATTTAACTGTAATTGAAAAAATATTAAATGATTCAGAAAATTTTAATTACGGAAACAAATCCTTTGAAGAATTGAATAAAGCCGGGAAAATAGAGTATATAAACGGCAGACAGTATTATATCAATACACTGAAGAATAAGATAGAAATTGATACTATTAACAATTCCGGTGTTAAAATTATTTATGATGCAATGTTTGGTTCCGGACAGGGTATGATGGATGAGTTGATAAGTATAACTGCATTGAGGAGCGAAGTTAATCCGTCTTTCGGTGGTTCAAGTCCTGAACCTGTACAGAAGAATCTGAGATTTATTTCAGAAAAAATTAAAGCAGGAAATTTTGATATAGGGATAGTCACAGACGGTGATGCCGACAGAATAGCTATTATTGATGAAAACGGGGATTTTGTTGATGCGCAAAAAACATTTGCACTGCTGCTGACTTATATGATAAATGAAAAAAAGATGTCAGGCGGAGTAGTAAGAGGATTCTCATCCAGCGAGCTTATTAAAAAGATATGTGAAGATTACGGAATTAAATTATATACAGTTCCAATTGGTTTTAAATATATATCTGAATTAATGATAAAGGAAGATATTCTCATAGGTGCAGAAGAGAGCGGAGGAATTGGATTAAAACATCACCTTCCTGAACGCGATGGTATATTTAACGGGATGATGTTTGCAGAAATGCTGGCTGTTAAGAAGAAAAGACTGAGCGAACTTATTGCAGAAATTGAAAATAAGTACGGGAAATTTTATTATAAACGAATTGATCAGCATTTAACCAATAATGATCAAAAAGCTGAATTAATTGAATTAACAAAAGGTTTGAAAGAAGTTGCCGGCTTGAAGGTTACGGGAACAGATACACTGGATGGCTGCAAGCTGTTATTTGAAAACGGCTGGCTTTTAGTAAGGGCATCAGGAACTGAACCACTCCTTCGGATTTATACCGAAACAACAGGTGAAAACAAAACAGATGATATACTGAGTGATATTAAAATGAAGTTTAAACTATAAGTATGATAATTAAAATAAATTTATTTTTAGCATTTTTATTTGCGTTTGTAAATTTAAATGTATTTTCACAAAGCGGTTTGAATGATAAAGATCCTACTTCAAAAAGCAATCCGCTGAAACAGCTTGATCTGCAAATGAATACATCTAAGATGGATTTGCAGAATTTTGATATTTTAAAACAGATCGAGCCCTCTGCAACAACAAGTACTATCTATAATGACCAGCTTCTTGAAGGTGCAGTTGATGCAAATAAATATATTGTTGGACCTAATGATATATTCAGTCTTGGAGTTTGGGGTGTGGTTAATACTCCTTTGCCGCTTGCTGTAAGCCCTGAAGGTTCGCTGATTATACCGAGCGTGGGTGAAGTTGCAGTATCTGGTCTAACTTTATCAGAGGCGAAATCAAGAGTTATTTCAGCTGTCAGAAAAAGATTTATTTCTGCAGAAATAACTTTAACATTAGTATCGCCCCGCAGATTTTTGATAACAGTTGCTGGAGTTGGACAAGGTACCTATCCAACCAGTGCTATTATGAGAGCGAGTTCTATAATTGCATTTATATTCAGTGATAGTGTTTCTCTGATGAAATCCGGAACAATGCCGGCTGAGAGGTTTAATTTTAGTTTCAGAAATATTAAGCTCAAACGAAAAAACGGTGAAATCCAGAGAATAGACTTATATAAGTATTTTGCAACACAGGATGAAAGATTCAATCCGTTTTTACGGGAAGGTGATGTTATTACACTGCAAAAATATGACTGGGAAGGCAAATTTATTGCAGTTCAGGGAGCAGTTCAGTTTCCTGGAGTTTTTGAATATATTCAGGGAGATGATCTTGAAACTGCAATAGAATTAGTTCGCGGAGTAACTACAGTTGCAAATATGGATAGTATTGTAATTTCCAGGATGGACAGGTCAGCTACAAAAATGGAAAAAATTTGGGCTAAATATGACCGCGATAAAAAAATGAAATTAGAACCTAATGACAGGGTATATGTAAATGCATATGCAGAAATCAGAAGAGATTTTAAAGTTTTGGTTTTAGGGGAAGTTGTCAGACCGGGAAATTATCCGATTACCTTAAATACCACAAAACTTTCAGATATTATTAATGAAGCAGGCGGTTTGCTGCCAAATTCATATTTGCCAACTTCTGAAGTTTACAGGAAGCTTGATACATTTTTTATCCAGACGAAAAATCGTGATACACTGGAAAATGTATATACCCGCAGGCTGAATGATATAGTATCAAATAAAGAAGAAAAGGAAAGCTTTGACCAGGATCTTTTATATAAAATAGGCAGAGTAAATGTTGACTTCGAAAAACTTTCGAAAGGTGATAATTCCCAGGATATAATCCTTAAAAACGGCGATATAGTATATATTGCTGATAACAGGAAAGAAGTATATGTGTATGGTCAGGTAAATCGCCCTGGATTCGTACCATATAAAGAAGGTGCTGATGCGCAGTATTATATTGATGCAGCAGGAGGTTTTGGCGAGAGAGCGGATGAAGATGAAGTGAGGGTTATAAAATTTAAAACCCGTGAATGGCTGGAGCCGGATGACGCTACTATTCAATCTAGCGATTTTGTTTATGTACCGAGAGTAATAAAAAGAGATTTTGCTTACGATATTGATCTTATATCAAAAGTTGCAGGTGTAATAGTAAGCGTCATAACTTTAACATTATTGGTAATTCAATCACAAAAGTAAAGAGGGATTAATTGGAAGAAAGTAATTTAAAGATAAATAGTAATAATTCATCTCTAACAATTCTGGATGTTATTTCAATTTTTTTAAAGAATAAGAAAAATATTTTTATTTTAACAGGAATTGTGTGTGTAGTATCAATTATACTCTATTTTTTTGTATTTGATTTAATTTATATGTCTACTGCTTCAATTAAAAGTACTTCAAAATCAAGTGGATTACTTGGTGCATTAGAAGGTGGCTTGCCGGATATTGGAGGTTTGGATGAATTAGGGGTAGGCGGCAGTAAAACCGGAAAGGAATTAGCTACTTATGAAGAAATATTAATGAGCAGAAGGTGTTTAGAAGTGATAATTAATAAATTTAATTTAATGGAAAGAGAAGATTATCAGTTCTACGAAGATGCAGTAAAAGAATTCCGAGAAGAAAAATTGCAAATAAAAACCGATAAACTTTCGGGAATAATGTATGTAAGTGTTTTAGATAAGGATCCCAATTCGGCTAAAGAAATGGTTGAATTATTATTAACAGAGTTAGATAAAATAAATATTGAACTAAGTGTAACAAATGCAAAGAATAACAGGGAATTTATTGAGAAACGTTATTATCAGGCAAGAGAAGATTTAAAGAGTTCTGAAGATTCATTAAAATCATTTCAATTAATTTACGGTGTTGCTCCTGATCTCCAGATCAAAGCTGCAGCTCAAACAGCATTTACTCTTGAAGCTGAATTGAAAGTAGAAGAAGTAAAATTAGATGTTTTAAAGAAAATGTTAAGTGCAGATCAGCCTGAGGTTAAGATGCAAACGGAAAAGATTAATTCATTAAAAAATAAAATATTAGGAATTAATTCTTCAACCGATCTGAATGAGTTTATAAGGCTTGGAAATTCACCGCATATAGTTATTAGTTTTTTAAGACTTCAAAGAGAAGTTGAAATTCAGACAAAAATATTAGCATTTATTTTACCGTTGTATGAGCAGTCAAAAATTGAAGAAAAACGGGAAACTCCTACTATCATGGTATTAGATAAACCATTTGTAGCTGAAAGAAAAACTAAGCCAAAAAGATTAACTATGGTTGTTGTTATTACTTTTTTTGGATTTTTTGCATCCAATGTCCTATTTATCTTAAGGTATAAATGGGTTCAATTTAAGATTAATAATCATAAATTAAATTAATATAAATTTGGATTTCAAGAATAATTTAATTTATTATGTCCCGTTTACTATTTTTGCCTTGGTCATATATAGAAATTCTTTGCTTCCTGGTGGTAGTTTAGTATTAGGTAAGGAGAATATACTCTTTCTTTGCATCATCTTACTCGCAATTTTGGTTTCAGTTGATTTCTATTATCTTTCAAAACAAAATCTTTTAAATATTACACGTTTTAATTTTGTAATATTTGTATCGTTTCTTATATTAGGATTAAGCACAGTCTTATACAATTTACAAGAAATCAAAAAGTTAAATTATTTAATAAGATATCTAACATTTATATCATATTTTATTATTTTCTTTATCTTGTTGCCAAGACATTTAAACATTTTTAAAACAAGATTTATAACTTTGGTATTCTGTATAGGAGCTTTTAGCTTTATTATCTCACTATATGGGCTATTTGCTTTAACAACAGGTCTAAATCCTCAAGGTGCTTATCACAATTATCTACATTCAATTCTCTTACACCCTAATTATGCAGCTCCAATTTTTGTGTTTGGTGCTGCATGTACAATTTATTATTATTACAATAGCAGAGGAGAAGATTTTAGTCTAATTAAAAAAGTACTTATTTTGGTTGCTATCTTTATCCAGTTTTTAGCCATTCTATTAACCTTTAGTAGAAACGGTATTTTTGCTTTTTCTATTTTTTGTATTTTTTTCTCATTATTTGTATTTCGTAAGAAATATATATTTTTTATTCCTTTATTCTTTATAAGTTTCCCTTTATTTCTTTTAAACTTTATTACTGCTAAAGGATTTGGTTCATTAATTAGTAGATTGTACCTACTGATTCCTGCGTATCAAATGATGATTGAAAGCAAAAAGAGGTTAATTTGGGGTTATGGTATTACCGATACTTTTTCAGTTTATTCTGATTATATGATACTATTCAATGTTATAGAAAATGATATCCAAAACCCGCACAATGCATTTATATCTGCAATTTTAATGTTTGGGCTTATATTTGTTTTTGTTATTGCAATCTTTTATCTATTCTTACTTTATAAAGGAGCAAAACTATCTTTAAAATCAAGGAAAAGTGAGGAACAATTATTTTATGGTTTTTTGGTTTCTGTAATTATTACATCATTTGCACTAGGTACATTTGAATCGCAACTTGTTATGACCGAGTATTTCACTCTTCAACCATTTTTGATCTTTTCCGGAATTTTATATCTTAGTATCATCAAGTATGATTCAAGTGAACAATTTTATAAAATTGAAAAAAACTGACCTGATTTCTGTCATCCTAATTACTTATAATGCAGAGGAATTTGTACGATTAGCTATTGACTCCGTCCTGAATCAGACATATAGAGATTTTGAATTAATCATCATCGATGATGGATCAATAGATAACACTATTGAAATAATAAAAGATTACACGTCTAAAAGTGACAGAATAATCTCTATGTTTTATGAACATTCAGGCAATGTTGGGAAACTCAGAAACGAGGCAATAAAAATATCAAAGGGTGAATATATTGCGATCATAGATGGTGATGATATTTGGAGCGAAGAAAAACTGATGTTACAAATCCAGTTTATGGAACAATTTGATCTAATCTGTACTAATGCAAACGAAATAGATTCGGCTAATAATATAATCAAAGTACGGTATTTCCAAGAGAACATTCCTGAAAAGTTAACACTGGATTTTCTTGCATATAAAAATTACGTAATTACATCCAGTGTTTTAATGAGAAAGGATATAGTTATTAAAGCAGGGATGTTTGAAGATGATGTTGGAATTCGCGGTGAAGACTACATCCTTTGGCTTAATATTGCTCAAATCGGTAACATTTTATTTCTTGATAGATCTTTAATCAAATACAGAAGACATACAGGTAACCTATCATATTTGAACATTGAGGAAAGAAAGAAGCTTTTGTTACGTACAATTGATATTCGGAGAAAGTTTTGGGATAAAATAGATCCAAAAATTTCTAGAATGTCTAAATTGGGTTGTGCAGATATATTTAGTGAATTGTTTAAGATTAATTTTAAGCTTAAAAATTATTCTGAAGCTCTATCAGACAGTCACAATTTTTTGTCTGTATACAATGAAAAACTTTCTATTAGATACTTAAAATTCTTATTGGTTATGCCATATCTTAAAATCTTGAAAAATCTTAAGGAGAAGAAAAAATCAAAGAATTAATTAAGTCGACTTCTAAGTTATCTATTTCAACAATAGTGAGTACAATTTCAGCAATTGCTAAAATCAAATTATTAGCAATAATAGTGGGTCCATTAGGAATTGGTGTCATTTCTCAATTGAACAGTCTGACAAGTATTATTTTTTCTATAATACCAATTGGAGCTTTAGGGCTTACGAAATTCATTGCTGAATATTATCACGATAAGAAATTTTCCGAATTAAGTACATTAATAATATATTTTTTTCTAAGGAATATTCCTTGGGCAATTGGAATATTCTTTTTGATGCTAATAATTCCTGATATTTTATCTAAGTTGCTATTTAATGATTTTTCCTTTTCTACGGTGATAATTTGGTTTTCCATTTCAATTCCATTTGGATTAATTATGAGTTTTATAGATATATATTACAAAGGAATCAGAGAGATAAACGTATATATTAAATACATAATTAGCTCGTCCATAGTTACGCTATTTTTATATATTCCTTTGATTTATTTTTTCAAAATAGATGGGGCAATTGCCGGAGTTGTCCTATCTACATTAGTAAATATAGTTATAGGGTATTTTTTTTTAAAAAAAAATAGATTATTACCTTCTTTAAAAATTAAAGCAAGACAAATCCAAATTGATAAGAATGTCAGAAGAAACATTATTCAAATAGGAATAGCTGCAATGTTTATGCTAACTTTGCAACAGATCTCGTTACTATTCATTAAGTCATATATTGTGGATAATGTTGGTTTATATTCAGTCGGAATATTTCAAAGCGTTTTATCTATATCCAATAATTATTTAGCATTGTTTTTTTCAGTAATTGCAACCTACAGTCTTCCCAAATTATCTACATTAGATAACAATAAAGATAAAATTATTGAAATTAATCACATTTTAAAACTTGTCATTTTGATATATACCCCGTTAATTGTTCTTTTGTATATTTTTAGAGTATACTTCATCCTTATACTATATTCAGAGGATTTTCTTCCAAATAATCAGCTTTTGTTCTATCAGCTATCTGGAGACTATTTCAGAGCTTTGAGCTGGATATTTGGTTTATGGCTTCTTCCAAATCTAAAAATAAAGCAATGGCTGATATTTGATTTGTTTAATAGTGTTTGTATTACTATTGTATCGGTAATTTTATTTCGAATATATAATTCGATTGAAGTCTTTAGTCTTGCCTATTTAATTACACATTTTATCCAGGTTATTATACAATTTTTCTACATAAGATTTTCTTTAGGCTTTAATTTTCTATTTAACAATTTAAATGTATTATCAATATCTCTTACTTATCTAATTGTGATATTTATTATTTCTAGGATGGATGTTGTACTTGGTTATCTTATTGTTTTGCCATCAACGCTATTGTGGTTAGTTTTTGTAGTTCGTAAAACTGAATTAGAAAGTATTAAACTACTTTTTGTAAGTTATATAAGAAGGAATTGAAGTTGAAAAAAGTAATTCTACAGATTGTTTTTATTTTTAAATCATTGCGTTTCCTATATGCATTGAAGTATCTTTTAGTAAGAATGGGAATGAAACTGTTAAGATTAAAAATGAATACATATTTTTCACAAACTGCTGAAGATGTAATCTTGGAAGAGTATTTACCTAAGAAATCTGACGGTTTTTATGTTGACGTGGGGTGCAATGATCCTTATTATCTTTCAAATACTTTTAAACTTTACCTCAAGGGCTGGTCAGGAATAACAATAGACGCAAATAGAGAACTAATTGAAAAATTCAAATATAGTAGAAAAAGAGATATACCGGTGTGCGCAGCGGTTTCAAATGAAATAAAAGAGGTACGTTTTTATAATTTTAAACAAGACCACTATAACACTATTGAAGAAAATAAATTTGAGGAAGTGAAGAAGGACCTTGAATTTAGAAATATTTCAATAATGCAGACGCGAACGCTAAATGATATCTTAAACGAACATGTTGACAGAGGAACTGAAATTGACTTATTGACTATTGATGTTGAAGGGCATGATTTCTATGTTTTGAAATCAATTAGTCTGAAAATCTATTCTCCGAAAATTATAGTTATTGAAATTCATCAACTAAATTTAAATAATATTTTTGAAAACGAAATAGTAAATTACTTAAAAGAATATAACTATAAGTTGATTGGATACTCAACAATAAACGCTTTTTTTGAAAAACAATAAATTTAAACATTATGAATTATAGAGTGAAATTGTATTTTGCGAAAAACAAATTCTTCAGAAGAGTGTTGAAAATACTTTTTGGTATTAAATATCAATTAGAACCTGAAATTAAACAGAAGCTTATAAAGAAATATGCATCTCAAAAATCATTTATAGATGTTGGTTGTATGTGGGGAGTTCATGGATATTTTTCTTTTTTAGCTGAGGAATGTTCTGCAAGTAGTGTCGTTGCTTTTGATATTTACCCAGCAACTGCTGAATTTAATGAAACTCATAAAAAACGACTTTCAAAAGTTCAATATATCAATGGTGATATAAATTCAAAAGTATCTACTATAAGTTTAGGAAAATTTGATGTTGTTTATTGCACTGGATTGTTATACCATGTTCCTGATCCATTGTATACTTTAGCGAGATTAAGAGATATTTGCAGTGATGTGCTTATTCTGGGTACTGCTGTAATTCCTGAAATGAATGGTATAGACAATTTCTCAGTGTATTATCCAAATTTAAGGAAAAAACAGAGAAAATTATGGGATATCAAACAAGGTGGACAACTAGCAATAACGACAGAATATGATCCACTGCAAGGATATGGTAACTGGATTTGGGGATTTTCATCTAGTTGCTTGGAATCAATGATTAAAGCATCAGGCTTCGATATAGTAGAAAGTCATATTAGCCCTTTCTATTCAATTATTGTTTGTAAACTCTCAAACAAACCATTTATCGCAGTATCCGGTGATTGGTCTGAACCTGATTATAAAGAGAACATCGCTTCATATAAATTTTAAATAATCTGATCAAATTATAGTATATTCTAATTAAAAGTGATACAATTATCTCGAATCTTTTTGTATTATGATTAAAATACTTCTAATAACTCATAGTGCTAATATTACCGGAGGTGCAGAAGATGATTTCCATAGAATTATTCTTTCACTATCACGTTCACATCAAAATGAGTTAACAGTTTTATGCCCGGATGGTCATAGATTTAAAGAATATTCAGAACTATCAAACTATTCATATAAGTACAAATCAGGTTGGTTCCCTGTCGTAAAAGAAAAAATATATGGGTATTTAAAATATATATTAATTGGAATTATACAGTCGGTTCAAATATATAGAATTCTGTCAGGGAAAAAATATGATATAGCTGTATTTAATGTTTCTGTACTTCTTATTCCTTTAATTATTGTCAAACTCAAAAAGATCCCTTCAATTGTATTTATCCGTGAAACTATTACTCCGCTAAAATTACGAAAATTCTATTATAAAATTATTTCAAAGCTTGGAAATCATTTTATAGGTGTATCAAAATATAATTCTATAGATTTTTCCCAATTAACAAAAAATAACAGTGTCTCTACTTTGTATTCTTCCATAGAAGATATCAGCGAACATGTAAAAGATGATGATAATTTATTTTGCAGATTAATTCAGCATGATGCTTATACCGAATTAACAAATCCTGATAATTTCAGAATATTATTAAATGGTAATATCTGTAAAAGAAAAAATCAGTTATTTGCATTGAGTGTAATGGACTATTTAGTTAATTATCTGAAATATTTAGATATTAAATTATTTTTAGCTGGAGATTCTAATGGCGAACTCACATATACTGATTTACTCAATAAATTTATCAAAGATAAAAAATTATCTAACTATGTGTTTATTTTAGGCTCTATGAAAAAATCAAGTATATATAAATTATACGAATATACTGATATTATGCTGATAACTTCTTTAAGCGAGGGTATGCCGTTAGTTTTGGTAGAATCGTTTGCTTATAAAAAACCATTAATATCTACAAATGTTGGTGGTGTTAAAGAAATTATTGAAAATTCTGTTAATGGAATAATGCTTAATGAATTTGATAAAAACGAATTAGCAAACTCCATACTAAAACTAAAAAACAATGTAGAATTTTATAATAAAATATCAAGTAATTGCTATCATACTTATCAAGTTAGTTTTAATCTTGAAGATAATATGAATAATCTTAAAAATAATATAAATAATATTATTCATCAAAATAATAAGCAATAATTGACCCAATGTGATCTTAATATTATAATAATATTATTTAATTCTAATAAATATTTAATTGATTGCATCCAATCGTATATCAATACTGGAATATCATTAGATGCGAATCATATTTTTATTAACAATGGTATTGAAGAAATTGGCAGTATCTATGAACCTTTAAAGAAATTAAAATTTAAATTTCATCAATTACCTTCAAACCTGGGATTTGCTAAAGCAAATAACATCGGTGCTGGTCTGGGAAATGCAGATTATCTTTGCTTTCTCAATCCGGATACTCTCATAACTGAAGACTTTTTCACTCCTATTATTAAATTTATAAAAAATAATCCCCAGGCCGGAGCTTGTGCACCAATGCTTACCTATGAAAATGGTGAATACCAGAATTCAAGCGGCAGCAGAACAGGACTTTTTTTCGAATTTCTTGAAGCATTTTTCCTAATAGGAATATTCCGGTTATTTTTTAGAAAAAAAATCGAAAAATTAAAATCACAATATAAACCAGTAAAAACCGGATGGCTGAGTGCTGCATGTTTATTAATTAAACGGGATATTTTTCATAAAGTGGGTGGATTCAGTGAGGATTATTTTCTGAATTATGAGGATATTGATCTGTGCAGAAAAATTGAAAATGCCGGTTACACAAATTATTATTTTCCTGGTTACAAATGTATTCATTTGGATCATAAAAGTTTTGATTCAGATTTTGAGTTGCTAGTTTATTCACGGTATGAAAGCAAGCTGATCTATTCAAAAATTCATTATTCTCTTTTTTCGGGATTTTTAACAAGAATTTTTCATATTACAGGTTTGATTTTAAGAATTCTTACAGTAAAATTTCTGTATAACAGGATTGAAAGTAAAAGCCGCCTGAAAGGCTACATAAAAGCAATTAAACTGTATTCAGGAATTTTAACGCGGAATTCAAATAATTAAACATTAATTTTTTCACTGTATTTATCATAATTTACTCACATTTTACCGTTTATTATGGATTTAAGTATAATTATAGTAAATTACAATGTTTACAATGATATAATACAATGTATCAAAAGTATTTATGAGCATTTAAAGGGCTTAAAATTTGAAATCATAGTAATCGATAATTGCTCTTTTAATAGGGATATTGAAGAATTAAATAATATTTATCCGGAAGTTAATTTAATATTATTAAATAACAATAACGGATTTGGTTTTGCCAATAATATCGGAATGAAAGCATCTTCAGGGAAATACTTTTTATTACTGAATCCGGATATTATTATTCAGGATAATTCAATTTATATATTATTCGAAACACTTGAAAAATATAAAAATGCAGCTGTAGTTGGACCGGTTCAGTATAAGCCTGGCAGCGGCCTGGAGTATTATTATACTTTTTTCCCGTCATTATATTCAAGATTTACCCAGGAATTCGGACTGTATATGAAAACGAAACGGATGAAAAAGCGTTTTTATGATTTTTTAGATACAAATATTGCAAAAGGAATACCATTTAAAGTTGATTGGGTAATTGGTTCCAGTATGATGCTTAGAAAAGAATTATATGAACTAACAGGCGGATTTGATGAGGCATTTTTTTTGTATGAAGAAGAAACCGAATGGCAATACAGAATTTCGAAAATGGGATATGATATTTTAATGGTACCTGAGGCAAAAGTAATTCACAACCATCATTCATCGACTTCAAAAATCGGGATAATGTTTATTTTATTCCAGGAATACAGAAGCAGGATAATTTTTGATATAAAACGAAATGAAAAAGTATTCAGCTTTGCCAGAAGACTTATGGTTATAAATTCAATTATTTTCAGGTTCATATACTTCAGTATATTTAATTTTCAATCTGTTGAAATATTTATGAAAAGAATTAATCTGTATTTATCGTTATTAAAAATGGACATTTCATTTAAAGAAAATGTAAGAAAAAACAGATTTATCTTTTCGGATTTTAATGATTTATTTTTTAATACAGGGAATGCTAAGTTATAAAGAGAAAGAAATCTTAAAAAATAAAAGTATTTCATATATAAAACCGGTAAATCCGGTTATAAAAAAATCCTTAGTAAAATTAATCAATGTTTTTGGTAAGTTAATTTTTTTTTATAAGAAAAACAGGCTGCCTGGGAATGTAAAAAAGATACTTTTTATTTCTTTATATTTTAACGGTGATATACTTTTCCAGTCACCGCTTTTTGAATATATAAAAAAAATTTACCCTGAGGCTGAATTCAGTATATGGATTAAAAAGAGAGCTTCCGGGATTATGGAAGGGTATCCGTATTTTAAAAATGTATATATATATGATAATATAAGGACCAGAAGATTTGATGAAAAAATTAAAACAGACCTAAAAGGTAAAATTCAGTTTTTTAAGAAGCTTAAAGCAGAGAAGTTTGATCTTATATTTGACATTACCGGCTTATTCTGGACAGCATTTGCTGTTTTTTATTTAAAACCGTTATATTCTGCTGGTTTTAATTATCAGGGTTTTGATTTTGTTTATAATTTTTCATCTGAAGCTGTTACACACGGTCATTTAATAGATAGGCATCTAAATCTTATTTCAAAGAATCCTGTTTTTACGGACATGTATATAGATGATGAAGAAAGCGCTAAACCAAAATTTTATATTTCAGGAAATGTCAATCAAATGCATCAAAAATACCGGGATAACAATTTAGATCTCAGTTCTCCCAAAATAATTTTTCATTTAACTGCCGGTTGGGAAAGTAAAAAATGGGATATTATTAATTTCATTGAACTGGCAAAGTTGCTTCCTGTTGATTTTCAGATTATACTGGTCGGCAGTGCGGATGATATTAAAACCGGTGAAAAATTTGTTAATAGCCTGAAAAGAAAAGTAATAAATTTTATCGGTAAATTAACATTTTCAGAAACAGGTGAATTGATGAGAATTTCTGACTTATTTATCGGATCAGATTCCGGACCACTTTATATTGCTGAAGCAGTAGGTACAAAAACAATTAGCCTTTTTGGTCCTACAAATCCGTTATTTTCTGCTCCCAGGGGTAAAGAGCATACGTGTATTTATAATAAATTATTCTGTTCTGCTGAAGATAATGAACAAAATTGCATATTAATTGCCGGTCTTAACTGTAAAACAATAGATTGTATGAAAATGATTAAGCCGGATGATGTTTATAAAGCTGTTGTTGCTCAACTTTCCATTGTATGAAAGAAAAATTCAGAATACTGAACGTACTAACAGTTATTGAAGATGGAGGGATGGAAACTTTGGTGAGCAATATATATGAAGGATTGTATTCATATGACGATTTTGATTTCTATACCTGCAGTCTTGTAATATCTGATAAGACATTCGTCACTGAAAAACTTGAAAAATATTCAAAAGAATTATTTTATCTTGGTGTTAAAAATAAAAATCTTTCAATTAAGGATTATTTAAATCTTTTTATTAAAATATTCAGTCTGGCAAAATATATATCTGATAATAAAATTGATGTTGTTAATTCACATGATTTTTTCAGCGGCAGCTATACCAGACTTGCAGTATTGATAAGCAGGTTTATTTTCTTTTATAAACCTAAAAGGAACTGTGTAACACTACATAATATTTTTTTCTGGTTAAATAAGAAACATCATTTGATTAATAAATTTCTTTCATACAGTACAGATAAAATAATTTGTGTATCAAGGTCAGTTTATGAATATTCAAAGGAACATGATAAAATTAATGACAATAAGTATAATATAATTCTGAATGGAATCGATGAAAATCAATTTATTAAAGATCCCGGTATAAAAGATTATTACAAAAAAGAATTTAATGTAAGTGGTAATGATTTTATTATTGGTAACATTGGAACTTTATCGATCAGAAAAGGACATATATATCTCGTAAAAGCTTTTAAACTATTGACTGATAAGTTTCCGAATGTTAAATTGTTAATCTTTGGAAGCTCCCGTGGACACGAGCAGGATGTAAAAAATGAAGTTTATAATTATGTTAAAGAAAATAATCTGGAGCAAAAAATAATATTTATGGATTCACGCAGTGATATAAGGAAGATATATAATATCTTTGATATATTTGTTATGAGTTCTGTTTCTGAAGGATTAAGCCTTGCAGCAATTGAGGCTATGCTTATGGAGCGGTTATGTGTATTTTCTGATATTGGTCCTTTCAGGGAGCTTATTACTGATAATGTAAACGGATTATTGTTCAAATCGAAGGATCATGAAAGCTTATTTTATGTTTTATATAATGCGGTAAATAATTATAAGAATTATTCTGATTTTGGGAATAAAGCACGGATGGAAATTATTTCGAAATACAGCTACCGAAATATGATAAAGCAATATTATACAATGTACAAAATTTAAAGATTATAAAATACTGGTTTAATAAAATTAATGGATTTATCTATAATAATTTTAACTTGGAATACAAAAGATTACCTAGTATCTCTGCTGAATTCCATCATAAAAAATAACAATAATTGTAAATTTGAAGTAATTGTTGTTGATAACGGATCTTCTGATGGTGTAGGAAATTATCTTCGGGATTCCTATCCTGATGTAATTTTTATTAGAAACGAAATAAATTTAGGCACAAGCCAGCGAAATAGGGGTTTGGAAATTGCTAAAGGAAAATATTTTGCTTTTCTGGATTCTGATATAGAACTTCTTATGGAACATACATTTGATATTTTAATTGAACATTTGGATAAGAACCCCGGAATTGGGTTAATTTCTCCTAAACTGATCCTTGATAATGGTGAAGTTCAATTGAGCTGTAAAAATTTTCTGAGCTTTTATACCCCAATTTTAAGAAGACTGGATTTTATACCGTTTGTAAAAAAGACAGAATTATATAAACACCAGCTGTTAGCCGATTGGGATCATAATTCTGTAAAAGAAGTAGATTACACAGTTTCGGCATTCTGGATCTTCCGCAGGGAAGTATATGATAAAATCGGGGGGCTAGATGAAAATATTTTTTATGCTCCTGAAGATGTTGATTATTGCTTAAGGGTATGGAAATCCGGATATAAAGTTGTTTATTATCCTTTTATGAAAGCTAAACATCATTACCAGAGAATTACAAGGAAAATATTTACTAAGATAACATTTGAACATATTAAAGGTTTAATATACTATTTCCGCAAGCATAAATATTTGATAAAGCCAAAAATTAAATAGTGAACATAATTAATAAATATTACTATCCCCCGGTTAACTTCTGGTCAGTGTGGTTTTCTGAAACTGTTCTAAAAGCTTTAAAAAAGAACTCAGGTAAAATTAATACTGATGACAGCATACTTGATGTTGGATGCGGTTTAGGGAATCATTGCTTCAGCATGCTTGATTATAAACCCGTTTCTGTTACAGGATTTGATATTTCAGGTGAAACTATCAATCTGCTCAAATCTTTCACGAATAAAATTGATTTTAAAAAAATTGATATTTGTACAGATGATATTTCATCATATAAATGTAAATTCAGCATAATATTTTCATGTGACGTATATGAACATGTAAATGATACCCAGGTAATGCTTAACAATCTGTATTATTTACTGAAAGATAATGGGAATATCATCATAACATTCCCAAACTTTGATGATCACGGCCATAATCAGCTTAATAATGTTTCAGAGCTTTCTGAAAAACTGGAATCTGCCGGATTTAAAAAACATAATATCGAAATTGTAAGAGACAGGACATTTATTTATAAATTATTCACTGGTTTATATATTGTAATGCAGAATATTTCTGATTTAATATACGGTATAAAAAGAAATCCGGTGAACAGAATGCCGGAAAGCGATGAATTCCATGAAATGTATGCTTATAAGAAAATAAATAAAATTAAAAATAAGAAATTACTGATTTTTATAATTAATTTTACTTATAACATACTTAAAAATATCGGCAGATTAACAAATGTTTATATTACAGAAAAAAATATCAATGAAATAAAAAATAAAAGAATCGTATTTTGGGCGGAAAAATAATTTAAAGTTTGTCTAAATATAAAGAACGAATATTATTAGTATTATCTGATTTTTTTTCAATTAATGCTGCCTGGATAATTTATTATTTAATCAGGGTCGAGTCAGGATGGATTCCTTATACGGCTCCCGCGGCATTTGTAATTCCGTCTCTGGCTGTTTATTTATATTGGCTGATTTTTTTTGTATTTGCCGGGTTGTATCAGCATTGGTTTGTGAGGTCAAGATTTGATGAGTTTGCTTCAGTTATTAAATCTATTTCAATAGGGTGTTTTATTCTGTTCTTTGTTATATTCCTCGATGATGCTATAAGCGATTCTAGGGCAATTTCCAGATACCTTATTCTTATTTACTGGGGATTAATGATAGTTACTGTTGGTTCTGGCAGAGTTTTAATAAGAAGCATGCAGATGACCATGCTGCAGAAAGGCATAGGCCTCAGAAATTCGCTGATTGTTGGTTCCGGTAAAAGAGCAAAGGAACTTGAAACACTGGTAAATAAATTTCCGCAGCTGGGATATAAGCTTACCGGAAATGTAGGGTTGAGCAAAAATTCAGGTTCACTGGGCACACTGGATAATTTAAAGGAAATTATAATATCACACAAAATTTCCGAAGTATTGATTGCGCTGGAAGAGAACCAGAAAGACAGGTTGTTTGATATTATCAGGTACTGCCAGGAATCTGATGTTAATCTGAAAATTCTGCCGGATACATATGAAATTGTGAGCGGGCTGGCAAAAACCAACCAGCTGTATGGTGTGCCGTTTATTGAAGTTATGCCGGAAATAATGCCGTACAGCTCTAAGCTGTTAAAAAGAGTGCTTGATATAGTTATTTCTTTATTTCTATTGCTGATGCTTTCGCCGGTCTTAATATTAGTTATAATATTGATAAAATTAACATCCAAAGGACCGGTGTTTTATATTCAGCAGAGGGTCGGTAGAAATTCCAGGATTTTTAATATGTATAAGTTCCGTTCAATGATTAAAGATGCCGAAGAATACGGACCTGAATGGGCTGGTGAAAAAGATTCAAGGATAACCGGAATCGGTAAATTGATAAGAAAGTTTTATCTCGATGAAGTTCCGCAGCTTGTAAATGTCCTTAAAAATGAAATGAGTTTAGTTGGTCCTAGACCAGAACGACCGTTCTTTGTTGAAAAATTAAGCAGAGAAATTCCTTATTATTACAAAAGGCTTTCTGTTAAACCGGGAATAACAGGTTGGGCTCAGATAAAGCATAAGTATGATTCAAGCCTTGATGACGTAAGGGAAAAATTGAAATTTGACTTCTATTATATAGAAAATATGTCCTTAAAGCTTGATTTTAAAATTATGGTAAATACATTTTTGGTAATAATATTCATGAAAGGTCATTAAAATAAAATGAGTATTAAAAATATTCAGATGGTTGATACAAAAAACCAGTATCTTAAAATAAAAAATGAAATAGATTCAGCAGTAAGCGAAGTAATTGAAAGTACGCAGTTTATACAGGGACCTGCTGTTAAGAATTTTGAAAAAAATGTTGAAAAATATCTTAAAGCTAAACATGCTATTGGATGTGCATCAGGTACTGATGCCCTGCAGATAGCTATGATGGCATTGGATATTAAGCCGGGGGATGAAATAATTACAACTCCGTTTACATTTGTTGCTACTACCGAAACCATTGCATTGCTTGGCGCTGTCCCGGTATATGTAGATATAGATCCCGATACATATAATATTGATGTAAATAAGATCGAATCTAAAATAACTTCCAAAACAAAAGCTATAATACCGGTCCATTTATACGGACAGCCGTGTGATATGGATCCAATAATGGATATTGCACGTAAACATAAACTTTACGTTATTGAAGATGCCGCCCAGGCTATGGGAGCTGAATATAATAACAAAATGATATGTACTATCGGTGATATAGGCTGTATTTCATTTTACCCAAGCAAGAATTTAGGAGCATTTGGTGACGGGGGAATGATTACCACTGAAAACGACGATATTGCCGATAAATTAAGAATGATCATAGCTCACGGTTCAAAAAGGAAATATTATCATGAAACCCTCGGGGTTAACAGCAGGCTGGACTCAATTCAGGCTGCAATTTTGAATATTAAGCTTAAATATCTTGATGAGTACTGCAATGCAAGATATAATGCTGCTATGAAATATAATAAACATTTCGATGGTATATTCAAAACTCCGTTTATAATGAAAAATGTTAAGCACATTTTTCACCAGTACTCTATAAGGGTAAAAAACAGGGATAAAATGATGGAATTCCTTAAAGAAAACGGTATTCCCTCAATGATTTATTACCCTGTACCGCTTCATATGCAGGAAGCTTATAAATACCATTATAAGCTGGGGGATTATCCGGTTTCAGAAGAAATTGCAAAGGATATCATTTCGCTGCCGATGCATACTGAATTAACAGACGAACAAATAGACTTTATTGCAACAAAAGTAAAAGAATTTAATTCACTTCAATAATATCTGAATATTGAAAAAAGCGTTAATCATAATACCAACTTATAACGAAGCTGAAAATATCGTTAATATAACCAGTGAGCTTCTGGCTATTGATTACCCGGGGGTATCCATAGAGATCCTGGTAGTTGATGATAATTCAACAGACGGTACTGCTTCATTGGTAAAAGCCCGCAATGAATCACGTTTGCATCTGATTGAAAGACCCGGGAAAATGGGCCTTGGAACAGCATATATCCGTGGTTTCAGGTATGCCATCGAAAACAATTATGATTACGTGTTTGAAATGGATGCAGATTTTTCACATGACCCTGAAGCAATTCCCGGTTTCCTGGATAAGCTTAATGATCATGACTTGGTGATTGGCTCAAGGTACATTGAAGGTATTGCCGTGGTTAACTGGCCGTTAAGCAGGTTAATGATAAGCATTGGTGCTAGTTATTACACCAGGATGATTACATTCCTGCCTGTAAAAGATGTAACTGCAGGATTTATGGCATACAGGGTTGAATCGCTGAAAAAAATTGACCTTAACAAAATTCACTCCAATGGCTATTCATTCCAGATAGAAATGAAGTTCAGAATGTGGAAAAAAGGCTTCAGGCTGACAGAAATTCCGATTGTTTTTATCGACAGGCGTGCCGGGGTTTCAAAGATGTCAAGAAAAATTGTTTACGAAGCAATGTTTATGGTATGGAAGCTTAAGTTACAGTCACTGTTTAATAAATTATAATTTAATAATATTGATCGATATATCAATAATAATTGTCAATTATAATGTCAAAGAACTGCTTGAACAGTGTATCAGGTCAATTTTTACTGCTTCCTCCGGCTTAAATATTGAAGTAATTGTTGTGGATAATAACTCCTTTGATGGAAGTCTCCGGTATATTCAGGAGAAATTTCCTGATGATAAAAGATTAAAGCTTATAGAAAGCCCGGTAAACCTTGGTTTTGCCAAAGCTAATAACCTGGGTGTTAAAAAAGCTGCAGGTGAATTTGTCCTGATTTTAAATCCTGATACAATCCTTCAGGAAGACACTCTACAAAAAACACTGAAATTCTATAAAGATAACCCCGGAACCGGTGCAGTAACCTGCAAGCTCATTCTTCCTAACGGCAAACTTGACCTGGCCTGCCGCAGAAGCTTTCCTACTCCTTCTGTTGCAGTATACAGAATTCTTGGTTTAAGTAAAATATTTCCCAAAAGCAGAATTTTTGGTAAGTATAACCTGACATATCTTGAAGAAAACAAAACTTATGAAGTAGATGCAATTGTGGGTGCATTTATGCTTATTAAAAAAAGCGTATATGATGAAGTTAACGGATTTGATGAAGATTACTTTATGTATGGCGAAGACCTTGATCTATGTTTCAGGATAAAAAAAGCCGGGTATAAAATTTATTATTATCCTGATACTTCTATTATTCATTACAAAGGAGAAAGTACTAAAAAAAGCAGTATTTCTTATGTGAATAATTTTTATGGCGCAATGCAGGTGTTTGTCAGGAAAAATCTTAAATCAAACTTCATTCTGATGAATATCCTTATAAAATTATCTATATTTTACAGAGCTATAATTTCTTATGCAGGCAGGGTTGTAAAAAACAGTTATCCGGTGTTGCTTGATTTAATATTTATTGTTGGAGGAATGATCCTTGCTATATACCAGAGATTTGAATTTTTCCCTCTTGATGCATATACTATAGTAATTTTTGTATATACTATAATCTGGTTAATAACACTTGCATTAAGCGGCTCTTACAGCAAAACAGGTAAGTACTCTCTTATTAAACCGCTTAATGGGATTTTAATCGGATTTTTTGTAAACTCATCATTTACATATTTTTTCAATGAATATGCATTTTCAAGGGCTGTGGTTTTAAGAACTGTAGTTTATTCATACTTATTTATTGCAGGCTGGAGGCTGCTGTTAAAATTAATTTTCTATTCTAAAAATAAAAGTATTTTCAGAACAGCCAGAACTCTTGTTGTCGGAAGAAATACGGAAACTGAAACTTTTGTGAACAAGCTTAAAAGCAGGGTTGACAGCGAATATGAATTCACAGGATATATTTCACCGAAACCCGGATATACAGAAGGATTCATAGGCAATCTTAATAATCTTAAAGATATTGTTGCGGCTAAAAAGATCAAAAACATAATTTTTGCTAAAAGTGAGCTTTCAAACCAGGCTATACTTGATATGATGTGGGCATTAAAAGAGCTTAATATTAGTTTTAAGATTCTATCTGGTGATAGTGATATTATTCTCGGAAAATCTGCTCTTGACAGAATTGATGATATGTACCTCGTACGGATTGAATATAATATCAATAAGAAATTCAATATATTTGTAAAGAGATTATTTGACCTTTCCTTGGGACTGGTGTTCCTTTTTACCGTTTACCCTGTTGTACTTTGTATTAAAATTTTCAGCGGATTTTACTCTAACCACCGGAAATTCCTGGAAAAACTGATGCTGATTCCCGGGGTTGTAACAGGTAAATACAGTTTTGTTGGCAGGGCAACATGGGATGTGACTAAAGAAGGTTTGCAGTTCCTGGGAAAAAAAGGACTAACCGGGCTTGTTCAGATAAATCTTCACCGTCATTTATCTGAGGAAGAGAAAGAATATTACAATTTTTATTATGCAAAAAACCAGAATCTTGCACTTGATCTGGAAATATTATTAAAAACATTATCATTGTTTCTTTTCAGAAAATATATATAAGTGTTATGAACAAGAATGTACTTGAATTTGAAAAACCGATAATTGAGCTTGAACAGAAGATAGAGGAGATGCGCTCATTAAGCGACAGCCTTGATATTTCCAATGAAATAGGAAAGCTTGAAAAAAAAGTAAACGAGCTTAGAAGCTCTGTGTATAAAAATCTGACCAGATGGCAGATAGTGCAAATTGCCCGCCACCCTGAAAGACCATACAGCCTGGATTACATTTACCTGATGACCGAAAATTTTATCGAAATGCACGGAGACCGTGCCTTTGGTGATGATAAAGCTGTTGTTGGAGGTTTCGCTATGCTTGACGGCAAACCGGTCATGATTATTGGACAACAAAAGGGCAGGGATACAAAATCCAATATATACAGAAACTTCGGGATGATGAACCCTGAAGGTTACCGCAAAGCTTTAAGACTGATGAAGCTTGCTGAAAAGTTCAACCGCCCGGTTATTACACTGATTGATACCCCGGGTGCAAACCCCGGAATGGATGCTGAAGAACGCGGTCAGGCAGAGGCTATCGCAAGGAATATTCTGGAAATGAGCCGGCTTAAAGTTCCCGTTATAGTTTGTATAATCGGAGAAGGAGCTTCAGGCGGCGCTTTTGGTATAGGTGTTGGCGATAGAGTTTTGATGCTGGAATACTGCTGGTATTCTGTTATTTCACCGGAATCATGCTCCAGCATACTCTTCAGGTCATGGGAATACAAAGAACAGGCAGCCGAAGCGCTGCAGCTTACTGCTAATGACCTGGTTAAACATAAGATCGTTGACAGGATTGTCTCTGAACCTGCAGGCGGAGCCCACAGAAACCATAAAGAAGCTGCAGAACTGCTTAAAGAAGCAATACTGGATGAGCTTAAACAGCTTGAAAAAGCTGACCCCGATAAATTCCTTGACCAGCGCACTAAAAAATACAGCGCTATGGGATATTGGGAAGGCTGATTAAAAACTTAATCCATTACTTACATGAATACTGAGATTGTTGATAAAAATGCGAAGTTCCTCGTTAAAGGAGGTAAACCTTTGCAGGGTACAATTCGTATCAGTGGCGCTAAGAATGCAGCTTCCAAGCTGATAATTGCTTCGCTGCTTACTGATGAACCGGTTCATATTACCAATTGCCCTATTAGTATCAGCGAAATTCTTGTTACAAGGAGGATAATCGAATCGCTCGGCGCTAAATTCCTTAAGTTCCAGAACAATGAAGCGGTAATACAGACTAAAAGGATACACGATATTTCTTTTTCTGCTTCTCTTGGACTGATAAACAGGATAGGCGTATTAACAGCCGGTCCTCTGCTGCTGCGCAGCGGCGAAGCTGGCATCCCCAAGCCGGGCGGCGACCAGATAGGGGCAAGACCTATCAACTTCCACCTTGATGCATTAATCAAGCTTGGAGCATCTGTTAAAGAGCATAAAGATCATTACCAGCTGAAAGCCAAAAAGCTTATCGGCACAGATATAACTCTGCCATTCCCTTCAGTAGGTGCTACAGAAAATATTATTATAACAGCATCACTTGCGCTTGGCAAAACTACCATACATAATGCAGCTATTGAGCCTGAAATTATGGACCTTATCATGCTGCTGCAGAAAATGGGTGCAATTATTGATGTAAGGACTAACAGGAAAATTGTAATTACAGGAGTTGAAAAGCTTCACGGTGCAGAGCACCGGGTTATCCCGGACAGGCTTGAAGCCGCATCGTTTGCTTGCGCTGCCATTGCCTCACAGGGTGATATTAAAATACTTGATGCCAGCCATAAGGATATGATCACATTTCTTAATACAATCAGGCTTATTGGTGCGGAGTATGACGTGCAGCCCGATGGCATCAGGTTCTACTACAAAGGAGACCTGAAGCCGATAAATCTGGAAACCGAGGTACACCCCGGATTTATGACAGACTGGCAGCCGCCTATGACTATTCTGCTTACGCAGGCTAACGGTATATCAACACTTCACGAAACGGTTTATGAAAACAGGCTTGGTTATGTGCAGGAGCTTAATAAAATGGGGGCGAATATAGAGCTTACAAAAGACTGCCTTGGCTTGCCGTGCAGATTCACCGGCACAAATTATTTTCACAGTGCAATTATAAAAGGTAAAACTTCACTTCACAGCGCAGAAATAAATGTGCCTGATATACGCGCCGGATTTTCTTACTTAGTTGCGGCAATGCTTGCAAAAGGGGAGTCATTGGTGCACGGGATACATTATATTGACAGGGGATACGAGAACATAGATAAAAAGCTCCGGAAAATTGGCGTGAATATAAAGAGAGTTAAATAATAAATACACCAACAAAAAACCCCGGGGGACCTTCCCTCGGGGTTTCTTGTTTTTTTATAACTGTACGATTTGTGCTTGTGCTTTGTATCTATTGCAGCATTAAGTAAGTTAGCTGCATTGCTTCTTTTATTCGCCTATTTTTACGAGCTTAGGCTGGTATTTAAGCTTGTATAAGGCACTCAGTTCTTTTTTCGCGGATTTTTCTTTTTCATACATTCCCACCAGTACCTTATAGGTAACTGTTTTTGTGTTTGTATTGGGATCTGTAACCGCTATTTCTTCCAGAAAGATCTTGGTAAAACCGTCTCTTTCCAGCCTGCCGATCCTTCGGTCGGCAAGTGACTTGTCAGTGTATGTCCCCACTTCGATTGAGTGTCCTTTTACAACTGCCAGCTGGTTTGATATATCATAGAATCTTATCAGTGAATCGATGTCTGCTATCTGCTGGTAGAGGTTGGATTCTTTTTCCTTATCCTCTTCGGTTTTTGGTGTTACAACTTTGATCTTTAAGTTACCCTTTGTTTTAAGGTTCTTGTTCAGCTCAAAGTCATTTGAAGTACCGTCTTCTCCTTCAAATTCAACGAACACCTTTGACTCAGCATCAACATCGTTATTCATAAGTTCAGTTACCTTAAATTCATTGGTATCAACGTCTGTTAATTCAATTCTTTCATTGGGATCAATACCCTGGCGAAGCATTTCAGCTTCTTCTTCCGTTATTTGCTCGATCTTTACCTGTGCCGTACCGCCCATACCAATTGCTTCCTTGGAAGCTTTGGAAAGATCAATTATCCTTCCGCGGATGTATGGACCTCTGTCATTGATTCTTACTACAGTGAAGAGATTATTCTCAAGATTTGTGACCTTCAACAGGGTATTGAAGGGCAAGGTTTTGTGAGCGGCAGTGAATTCATAGGTATCAAAACGTTCGCCGTTGGCTGTTTTTCTACCATGAAATCCAGGGCCGTACCACGAAGCCTCACCGGTTTCCACAAAGCTAGAGCCGGTAGGATCTCCATTTGAGTAAGCACTTTCAGATATCGCACCAGTAAGCACGAGTTGTACAGTTAAAAAAGAGATAAACCACAAGATTCTTGTTTTAAACAATGCATCTCCTTTCATGTTTTGTTAGTAAATTGACTGCCCCATATCAAAATAGCATACCTTATCATCATCAAACGGACAGTCTTGCTCGTTCAGTATTGTCTATTGCAATACGTCTTGGAGCGTTTCTCTTTTTAACTATGGTAACGTCTTTGGCGTCACCACACTTTTATATTTAAAGAACAATTTAAATATATATTTACCGCTGAATTATCAGGAGTAAATATAAAACCCTTATATAATTTATATCTGATTAAAACCAAATGAACCTTGAGCTCAGCCGAAGGCTGAGCGAAATCCCGCCCTGGCGGGAGAATAATCTTAATAATTACTTGAAAGCTGCAACTTGAAACCTGTAACCTGTAACTACTTAACCTGCTTCATGTTGATAATTCTTTCCTTGCCGTCAAGAAAAGTCAGCCATCCGTACTTATCATTGCCTTCTTTAACCACATCAAAGAATGCTTCCTGCATCTGTTTTGTAACCTTGCCGGGCATTCCGTTGCCGACTATCATTTTATCAACCGAGCGAATCGGTGTAATTTCAGCAGCTGTTCCGCAGAAGAATATTTCATCTGCCATATAGAGCATTTCTCTCATTAAGCTGCCTTCTTTTACTTCAAAACCCAAATCTTTTGCAAGTGTCATTATGGATTTTCTTGTAATTCCGCTTAAAATACCGTTATGTATTCCGGGTGTGTATAATATGTTATCCTGTACTATAAACAGGTTCTCGCCTGAGCCTTCGCCTATGTGACCGTTAACATCCAGCGCAATTCCTTCGCTGAAACCGTTTACAATGGCTTCCATTTTTATAAGCTGGCTGTTCATATAAGCGCCGCCTATTTTAGCCATTGTAGGGGTTGTATCGGGTGTGCTTCTTCTCCAGGAAGAGACACATACATCAATACCGCTTTCGTGCGCGCCCTGGCCAAGATATGAGCCCCATTCATATGCTGCAATGGTAAGCTCAACCGGGTTTTTAAGGGGGTTTACATTCAGGTCCTCATAGCCCCTGTATGCAATCGGTCTTATATAACAGTTTTCAAGATCGTTGATCTTGATAGTATCAACTATTGCATCAAATATCTCGTCGTAGGTGTAGGGAATTTCTGCCCTGAACACTCTTGCTGAATGAATCAGTCTTTTTACATGGTCACCCAGCCTGAAAACGGCCGCGCCCTGTTTAGTTTTATAGCATCTTATACCTTCAAAGAACGATGAACCATAGTGTAAAACGTGTGAGAGTACATGGACCTTTGCATCATCCCAATTGATGTGCTTTCCATTCATCCAGATTTTTTCAACTTTTTTTACCGGCATAACACATAAACTTAAATTTTTAAATTAGGTTTTTTTTGTAAATCCTGTATGTTTTATATATGTGCGCCCCTAATTTTTCGGCAGTCATTCTCATCGGCATATTATCTTCCAGAACCCAGGAAATTTCAGCGCCGGTGTATCCATTTTTGTTTCCCATTTTAATAGTCTCAAGATAGAATACTGAATCGATCGCTTTTTTCTGGTATTCAGGTTTAACACCCATAATTATTACTCTAAGAAAATCAATCTTCTTTTTACCTGTCAGTATCTTAAGAAAACCGAAAGGCAGCAGCCTTCCGTTCATTTTTTTAAGAACCTGGTTAAAGTCAGGAAGTGATAATGTAAAACCGGCGGGTTTACCGGCTACTTCAGCAAACATCACAAGGTCCGGGTCAACAACCATCTTAAGCGAATCAGCCATATAATCAAATTCAGCAGTAGTTATAGGCACAAATCCCCAGTTGCTTTCCCATGCGCTGTTATATATCTCTTCAATTTTCCTTACCTCGTTATTAAGGTCTTTCATGTTGATATTGTATGTGGTTACATCGCTTCTTTTCTTAATGAGCTCGGACATTCTTTCAAGCCGAGTCATTATTTTCGGGTCATTTATGACTTTCGAAGGAATGTAATAAGCATACAGGTCATTTGCCTTTTCAAAACCAAAATTTTCAATTTTGGTTTGATAGTGTTTTAGGTTATAAGGCATTAAAAATACGGGACTTGAGTCAAAACCATCAACCAGTAAACCGCACTCGTCGTTAGTTGAGGGGTTTACAGGTCCTAATATCTCATTAAGCCCTTTTTCTTTAACCCATTCACAGGCAGTATCAAGCAGCAGGTCAGAAACATCTTCATCATCAATTGTTTCATAAAACCCGAAGAACCCGGCTTTATCTTTATGAAAATCATTGTGATTATCGTTCTTGATGGCTGCTATCCTGCCGGCAATTTTGCCGTCTTTTTCGGCAAGGAAAAGCTGTACTTCAGCATGTTTAAAGAACGGATTTTTATTCGGGTCTAAATTTTTTCTAACATCAAATATCAAAGGGGGAACCCAATATGGATTTCCTTTGTATATTTCCCAGGGGAACTTAATGAATTCCATCCTCTCTTTTTCGTTTTCAACTTTTCTTATCCTTATCACGATGTCTTTGGTTCCGAACCGGGAAAAATTTTGATCCCGTAATAAAATTGTGTCACGAAATATACCTTTTTTTGTTTAAAGATACAATCTAATAAGCCATAGCGTGGGGTGCAGCAAACACGTAAGGCTAAAGTATTCTTATTATTATAATTAATTGTGGAATAATTTATCATTTGATATTAACTACGTTAAATATATAGCAGATAACCGAATAATCTAAACAGATACATTAGGTATGCAGAAAAATATAAATCTTTAAGGTTATTTTAAAATTTTTGATTTTGAACTGAATTTCACTTAAATTTTACTTATTTTTAAAAAAGAATACAGGAATATTGAAAATAGGGTTAAATTACATAATTTTAAGTTTTCTGTTGCTGGTTTGCATTCAGACAGATCTGATATCTCAGGATAGCTGGTGGAAAGATAAAAAGTACAAATCTGAAGAAAAGCAGACAAAGTTTAATAACTGTAAGCTTGCATTTATGAATATAGCAGACGGACTTATGTATTCAAATGTAACTTACATAAGCCCATACTTTCAGAATGAAATATACCTAAACCTGCAGAATAATGAAAAGGGATATTATAACAGGGAGCAGTCAGTTTACATAATCGAAAGCTTCTTTGCAAACTACCCCGTGTCATCATTTAAATGGAAAAACTCATCCAGGTCAGAAAAATATGCTTTCGCAATGGGAAAGTATAAATATAAAAAAGGCGGATTTATAAGTACATATACCATTTCTGTATCATTAAAATATGTTAATGATCTTTGGCTTATAGACCAAATAATTGTAAATTAGCCGCTTTTTAAATGAATGTTCCAGTTTGATAACAAAGATATCAGCAGGTTTAAGTTAACGGGAATACTTTCCCTGCTGCTGTTGTTCGTAATTTTATTTGTATTCGGTGTAAAATATTATTTTACCGATTCAATTATAAAAAATTGGGATTCAATTTCCGGCGAAAAGAAAAAAGAGATCCAGGCAGAGTGCCTTAATGTATTTTATAATTACCAGAACAATATAGCGCAGTACTCCTACCAGCTTATTAAGGATAAAAAGCTTGTAAGCGCATTAATTTCCCAGAATTTAAAAAAATCTTATGATGCCCTTTATGAAACAGAAAATAACACCAATTACAACGTTGAGTTTTACAATTCAAGGCTGGAGCTTGTAGTTTATTCCGGAAGGCAGATAAATCCGGATATAACAGATCTGAAAAGAGGCTTGAACGGGGAAAGATTTTCTCTTGTTAAAGAAACCGGTATATATACATTTTTGCAGGTTTTTGAGCCTGTGAACAATGAAAACGGCAAGTCTGAAGGTATCCTGGTAACATCGGGAATAATAGATGTTAATCCATATTTACAGGATGTATTTTATAATAACCCGGGCTTAAAAAAAGAGATCAACGAGAAATTTCATCTGGATATACAGTTCGATTTCAGCCTCCAGGCTAATTCAAATCTAAAGCCAGATACATCTGCGGGTAAATTAACCCAGTTAAACCTGAAAGGTTTAAATGAAAAGATCATCGGGAAAATGTATATCCCTGAGCTTGACCAGTCTGCTTACATGTTAAGTGTGACCGGCAGGTTCAATAATATCATTGGGTTCCTTGTTTTTGTGCTTAACCTGGTTCTTATCTACTGGCTGGTAACAGCAGTACGTAAATCTGATTCATATTTATTCAAAATTGTATCAGTTACTGCTGCGCTTATCTTATCAAGGTATTTATGGCTATATATAGATTTTCCCGGTGAATTTTTTAACCTGTTCGGCTCAGAAATATTTTCTCCGGTTCATTATGCATCCGGTATCGGGTTCGGGATGGCAAAATCTCTCGGCGAGCTTTCCGTGACTGCTTTACTGTTTACCTTTATATCTGTTTATATACTTCAGAATGTTTTAAAGTTTTACAGGTTCGAAAAGCATCAGTTTTCAGGAATTGCTGAATATACCGGTTCAGCTTTAAGCCTGGCGGCTGCATTATTTGTATTGAATTATTACGGAATAATAGTCCAGAGCTTAATATTTGATTCAACGGTAAAATTCATAGATAAAACGGATATTTTCAGCTTTAACCAGCCGGAACTTATTGTTACCAGCCTGATAATTTTATTTCTTTCAGCATCTTTAGTGCTGATACTGCTTGCTTTATCTTTAATTTTTTCCAGGCTGTTAATTAAAAAGATAACCATAAATAAATTTATCAAAAAAAATCCCGGACTGGTATTCTTTGCATTGCTTATTATACTTGAATTTTTGCTTAGTATGCTTCCTGAAAGGGTAGTAGAATTATCATTAAAGCTTAACTTAATACTGATGATAATATTGCTGTGTGCTATGTTCTGTGTTTATGTTCAGCGCAGGCTGTATATTGTAAGGGATTATAAGTTTATTAATATAATTAACCTTTCGCTGATACTGCTTGTTTGCGCGATATTTATCCCGGCTGTACTGCTTAATAAAATTACCTCGCTTGAAAATAAATATCTTGAAAAAGCAGCCAAGGAAATTGCATCCCAGTCAAGCGATAAAATAGCTTTTTTGATAACTGCTGCCAGCGATGACCTGGAGGATGACATAATCCCTGAAAATTATATCAATGATAAGAATAAATCAGGAAAGCTGGCTTTTAACATTTGGGCAAAGAGTAAATTTTTTGATGAAGACCTTAATTCCGCAATTTATGTACTTGATACTGCAAAACGCCTTATAAGTGATTTTAATATTAATCCTGATGAGCTTAACAGCGACAGCGTAATTAATTTTACACTTAACAATTATAAAAATGCCGTAAAGGATGATAATACTGAAACTGCAGAAGAAGAAACGGATGAAGAACCTGAAACACTGGATATAAATACTGTAATGAATGCAATGATTACAGAAAACGGCGGGATATACCGAAACTCTGAACAGAAATTTTATTCATCAATTGTTCCGGTTCAGCAGGCTGAGTTAAAGCACAGTAAGTACAGGAAAATACTTGGTTATGTTATTATTGCATGCGGATATGATGCACGGAATTTTTTGACACAGACTAACCTGGGTATCTTCCGTAATTTTACCAGGGATAATATACTGAATAAATTAACATCCACACCGGTAATTTCGGAATTTTCTGAAAGTGAACTGGTAGGTTCTTCAAATAAGGATATTTCCAAATCGCTTTTAAAATCACTTGAAGCTTTCAGGGAAAGCATCAAAGATAAAGTTGATAAATCAGCTTTAAGGTATGATGAATTTGAAAACGAGATATATAAATCATATTACGTTTATTCAGAAAACCGGGCAGCCGGTGCTGTTTTAAGCCCCAAAATATATGTTGTCAGCATAAAAGTAAATGATTTCAGCCTCTCAACCTTTTTCTTTTTCCGTTACCTGCTGTTTCTGGTGCTTATTTATCTTATAATACTTGCAGTTTATTCTCTTTACAAAGGATTTTCTTATTTGCTTGATACTGAATCGGTTACATTCATAAAATTCGGGTTCAGGGAAAAGCTATTTGTATCCTTTTTGCTTGCATCGGTAATTCCTATAGTTATACTGGCTATTTACACCAGGGCATTTGTTAATGATAAAAATGATGAATTCTATAAGAACCAGCTGATAAATGACCTTAGAATTGTTGACCAGTATGTTAAAAGCAAGATTTTCAGCGAACAGCAGAGGAATCCGGTCAGCCGCAAAAAAGAAACACATGGAGGGTTTACCCATTTATTCGATAAAGGCTTTTCGGAAACTGACAAGAACTTTAATTATTATATAAAAAATAAGCTTGCTGCAACTACAAGCGAACAGCTTTATAAGTCAGACCTGCTTGATACCCGTTTAAGCGGAAATGCATTTTATAATCTTGCACTGCTTAAAAAGGATTATTTCAGTGAAAACCAGCAAATAGGAGATTTTACTTTTATAGTCGGTTATAAACCCGTATATGATGATTTGAATAACCTGACAGGTGTAATTTCCACCCAGACAGTTTTTAAGCAAAGCGAAATTAACCAGGAGCTGACGGAAACACTCGTGTATATACTTGGTCCTTATTTTGCTGCGGTAATAATACTTATATTCATAGTTAATTTCCTCTCCTACAGGATTTCAAATCCTATCCTAAAGCTTCAGAAAGCAACTGAGCAGCTGTCACTGGGTAATACCGATATTCAGGTCAGGTCAAACAGCAGGGATGAAATAGGTGAGCTTATACAATCATTTAACAGGATGATAAAAGAGCTTAAACGCTCCAGGGCAGAGCTTAAAAAAGCGGAAAGGGAAGGGGCATGGAGAGATATAGCCCGCCAGGTTGCGCATGAGATTAAAAATCCCCTAACACCTATGAAGCTTGCAATGCAGCACCTGTATTATGCTTATACACACGGCTCAAATGATTTCAGATCTATTATCCAGACTACCAATAAGCTTATTATTGACCAGGTAGAGACATTAAACAGGATAGCTACTGAATTCGGTAATTTTGCTAAATTACCCGGTAAAAATTATGAACTGCTGAATATCAACGAGATAATACAGGATGTTGTTAAGCTTATGGATACAAAAGGAAAAGTCCAGCTTAAGCTGAATCCGGATGTAAACAGCGAACTTGTAATGGGTGATAAAGATGAAGTTAAACGGGCGTTAATAAATATTATTAAAAATGCTCTTCAGGCTGTTGAAGAAAATGAGGATAAAGATAATTCAGGTTTAGTGAAAGTTGAAAGCACCCGCAACAACGGGTTCTATTCTTTGAAGGTTTGCGATAACGGTGTTGGAATGGATGACGAAACCCAGAATAAACTGTTTGAACCGTATTTTTCAACTAAATCAAGCGGTATGGGCCTTGGACTGGTTATTACAAAAAAGATACTGGATGATATGAAGGCTAAAATTAAAGTTCAAAGCAGTTCAAACAAAGGCACTGAAGTGGAAATAAAATTTAAGATCAGCGATAAACAAACAGAATAATTATAAATATAATTATATTTTGAAATCAGGCCACTGAATAAAATACTTATATATACTGATTTTTTTTATTAATACTTTACTGAAAATCTGCTGAATTAATATAAACTAAAAAGGCATCTCATTTCTGAGATGCCTTTTAGATATAATCTTTATGATCATCTTTTAAAATACCAATAAGTATCATCTTCAAAAAAGAATTCCATACCGTAATGTTTCCTTATTAATACTTTAAAAACGATAAATTTTCCCGGAGCTTTAGTGATCTTTGGGTGTCTGCCGAAATCACTGCAAGTGCTTAGTTCAAACAGGGTAGTTCTCGCGATCTTGCTTGGCTTATATTCTCCTACGTAAATAGTATTTCTTTCCACATTAAATAATTTATTTATATAAATATAAAAAAAGTAAGATGTAATGACAAGGAAAAATTGAGTATTATACCGTTAGTACGTTATATCAACTAATATTTTAATTTATAAATAAATTATCAGGTCTTAAGACAGATTTTTAAAAATATTTTCACCTAAATTAAAGTAATTTTACCGGATGTATATATTCGTAAATTGAAATTAGCAATTAATTTGAGTATTTTTAAGGAATTATGCAAAAATTCTCAGGTTTTGTTTCAATTATTGGGGCTCCGAATGCAGGTAAATCAACATTGCTGAATGCAGTTTTAGGTGAAAAATTATCAATTGTAACTTCAAAGCCCCAGACAACCAGGAACAGGATCACGGGAATTTATTCAAAAGATAATATCCAGATTATTTTTACTGATACTCCGGGAATACTTGAACCTAAGTATATGCTGCAGCAGTTCATGAAAAAGGAAATTGAATCCGGCGTTAAGGATTCAGATATCATCCTGTTAATAACTGATGCCGGTAAATATGACAGGGCAAAATTAAGTGAACTATACACAGCTTACGAAAAGCAGTTCAATGACTGCAAAGTGTTCTGTATCCTTAACAAAATTGACAGTATCAGGAAAGAAGAGATACTTATGATAATAGGGGATATTGCGGAGAATTTCAGGTTCGATGAAATAATCCCGGTATCGGCTTTAAAAAATTTTAATACCGATGAATTGCTGAAAACGATAATTAAATACCTGCCTCAGCATGAATTTTATTTTGAAAGCGGGTATATAACATCCCAGCCTGAAAAATTCTTTGTATCTGAAATCATACGCCGGAATATCCTTAAGCTTTATAGCGATGAAATTCCTTTTTCTGTATATGTAGATATCGAAGAATTCAAAGAACGGGAAAAAGGGAAAGACTATATAAGCGCATCGGTGATTACTGAAAGGGAAACGCAGAAATCTATACTGATCGGTGAAGCAGGTTCAAAAATTAAATTACTTGGTGAAAGATCAAGAAAAAATATTGAAGAATTTCTGGGCAGGGAGGTTTTCCTGGATTTATTTGTAAAGGTGAAGAAAGACTGGAAAAATGATGAGGAATTTTTAAAGAGGAATTTCAGCAAGCTTGGTAATGCCGCAAATTAAATATTAATTATTGGAAACAGTTTTCAGACAATACCGTGAATTGATAGACAACAGGCTGTTCAGTTTTCTGGAAGGGGAAACTGAACGCTCCAGGTACTGCACTAATAATGAAAAGTATCCGTATACACTTTTTGATCCCCTGAATTATATAATGTCAGGCGGCGGAAAAAGGATAAGGCCTATCCTTGTTTTGCTTTCATGCGAAGCATTTGGCGGCAATAAAAATAATGCCCTTGATGCTGCAACTGCTGTGGAAATTCTGCATAATTTTACCCTTGTACACGATGATATTATGGACAATGCAAATACCCGGCGCGGGAAGGAAACCATTCATAAAAAATGGGATGTGAATTCTGCTATCCTTGTAGGTGATGAACTTATCGGACTTTCTTACAGGTCATTGTTAAGGACCAAAACCTCTGACCTTGAAGGTGTAATTAAGGCTTTTACAGACGGAGTTATCGAAGTTTGTGAAGGCCAGGCGCTTGATAAGGAGTTTGAGCTGAGTAATGATGTATCGATACATGATTATAAAATAATGATCAGGAAAAAGACAGCGGAGCTGTTAAGAACCTCTGCAGTAATGGGTGCAATTATAGGCAATGCAGATGCTGAAGGAATTAATGCTATAAGCGCGTATTCCGAAAATATAGGGCTGGCTTTCCAGATACAGGATGACCTGCTTGATGTTATTGCCGATGAAAATGAATTCGGAAAAAAGATCGGCGGGGATATTCTGGAAAAGAAGAAAACTTTCCTTTATTTAAAAGCGCTGGAGCTGCTCAGCGGCAAAGAGCGTGATGATTTTATGTTTGTTTACAATACCGATGGCCATGAAAACAAGATAAAGGATATAATTAAGCTGTACAGCGAAATATGCGTTATTGGCTCTGCCAAAGATGAAATAACAGCATATACAAATGAAGCCAACAGGAACCTGGATTCCATCAAAAACAGCAGTGTTAAAAGCATGCTTGTCAGCTTCAGCGACATGCTGCTTAACAGGAGCTATTGATGATAGAAAGGAATGTGACAATTGTAAATAAGGCCGGAATGCATACAAGGCCGGCTTCGAACATTGTTAAAATAGCTTCCAAATATAAAGCCGATTTTTATATCATAAAGAACGGCTACAGCATTAACGGAAAAAGTATTATCGGGGTAATGACACTTGCTGCAGAACAGGGTTCTGTTTTAACCCTGAGGTTTGAAGGAGAAGATGAAGAAAAGGCGGCAAAAGAAATAATAAAATTTTTTGAAGAAGGATTCGGGGAACTTTAGCAGAACTGATGAACAGATCTGAACAAATATTTAAGGGGATTGCTGCATCCAAAGGAATTTCAATCGGGAAACCTTTTGTTTACCGTGCCGAAGTGCCCAGTTATAAGGTTGATATATCGCCTGCAGTAATTATTTCCGCCGAGTCAGAGATCTCTGATTATGAAAATGCAGTTAGCCAGTCTGTTAAAGAATTGAAGAAGATTTTTGAACTGGCTAAAGAAAAACTTGAAGAAAAGAACCTGCAGATCTTTGAAGCACAGTTAAGCTTTCTTTATGATGAATTTTTCCATTCTAAAGTAAAGGACCGGATAAGATCGGAAAATAAACAGGCATTTACCGTTTTTAAAGAAGAAATTCAGATCCTTGAAAATGCTGTTGTATCTTCAAATGATGAATATATCAGGGAAAGGGTAAATGATATTGAAGATATGAAGAACCGTGTCCTCAGGAACCTGTTAAAAGGCAGGCTTGTATCCAAGATAACCGAGAATTCCATAGTAATTGCCAGGAACCTGACACCAGCTGATACAATCCTTTTCAGCAACAGGAACCTGTTAGGCATTGCAACCGATCTGGGTGGTATCAATTCGCATGTTGCTTTAATTTCCCGGTCATTAAGAATACCTGCAGTTGTTGCAATGCAGGACATTTCAGTAAACATTACATCTGATGATTTTCTGATAATTGATGGTTATAAGGGAATTGTTATCAAAAACCCTGAAAACGAAACAATAGAATCATACAAAAAGCTTATTGAAAAAAACCTGGAGTTTGAAAGAAAGCTTGAAGAGCTTGAAAAGCTTCCCAGTGAAACCAAAGACGGCAAATCTGTAAAGCTTTCAACCAATCTTGAATTTAACAATGAAGTTGATTACGTAGTAACGCATTTTGGCTGTGATGTTGGCTTGTACAGAACAGAACATCTGTTTATGGAGCTTGGTGACTTCCCCAGTGAAGAAGACCAGTATAAACAGTATAAATTCCTTGCGGAGCATATTTACCCTAAAACAGTAACTATAAGAACATTTGATATTGGCGGTGATAAAATTCTGCCGGAATCTCAGAAAGAACTGAATCCGTTCTTAGGCTGGCGCGGTATCAGGATATGCCTGGATAAAAAAGAAACTTTCCTTGTCCAGCTAAGGGCAATTTTACGGGCATCTGCAGGAGGCAATATAAAAATTATGCTGCCTATGATTTCCGGAATTGAAGAAATCAAAAAAACATTTGAATACCTTGAGGAAGCAAAACAGCAGCTAAGGCAGCAGAATGTAAGGTTCGATGAAAACATTCAGGTGGGAGTAATGATAGAAATTCCTTCTGCAGTGCTGCTTGCTGATGAAATTGCAAAAATGGTGGATTTCTTCAGCATCGGTACAAATGATCTGGTTCAGTACACTTTAGCTGTAGATAGAGACAGCAGCCTGGTTTGTGAAATGTATGAAAAATTCCACCCGGCTGTTCTCAGAATGATTGAAATGACAGTTAAGGCTGCAAATAAAAATAACATCCCGGTAAGCGTATGCGGTGAAATGGCTTCTGATCAGTATGCCAGCCTTCTGCTTATAGGACTTGGTATTACCGAGCTTAGCGTTGTTTCTACTGCATACCTTCATATTAAAAGGCTTATCAGGCTTATCAAATTTGAAAATGCACAAAAAGTAGCTTCAAAGGTGCTTACAATGAGCACTATAAATGAAGTTAAGGATTACATAGAAGATTGTTTTAATAAAAATATCGGCGAAAAGCTGAATGTTTCAATTTGAATTATAAATGATAACAAGGTCAGAAATAGAAATTCACGATAACTCAGGAATGTTCAGTATTATTTCAGCATTCCCTGAACAGCTTAAGCAGGCATTTGATATCGGTATAAATATTGCCCTGAAAAATGAATATCCCGGTATTAATAATATCATCATAACCGGGCTGGGAGGTTCAGCTATAGGCGGAGATCTAATCAGAAGCTACCTGCAGTATGAAATTAATATACCGATACAGGTCAACAGGAATTATTATCTGCCTGCTTATGCCGGAAAAAATACACTTGTTATCGTTTCCAGCTATTCCGGCGATACAGAAGAAACTATCTCGGCATATAATGATGCTGTAAAAAAAGGATGCAAAATTGTATGTATCTCTTCAGGCGGCAAGTTAACAATTATGGCAGAAAATGACGGCTATGACAATGTAAAGCTGCCCAGAGGATACCAGCCCAGGTGTGCTCTGGCTTTTTCATTTATTTCTTTGTTAATGCTGTTTGTGAAGCTTGGATTAATTAAAGAAAGAGATAACGAAATTTCCGGCCTTATAAAGCTAATGGAAGAGCGTTCAATGATTTATTCATCTGTAGAAGGAAGTGATAATCCTGCAATAAAAATTGCAGGACATATTCAGGGTAAGATTCCGGTTATTTATTCATCAAATGACCTGCTTGACGCAGTAAATATAAGATGGAGAGGACAGTTCGCCGAAAATTCCAAATCACTGGCTTTTGGCAATTTATTCCCGGAATTAAACCACAATGAAATAGTTGGGTGGCAGGAAAATTCAGAATTTTTGCGTAATTTTGCATTAATATTTCTTCTCGATAGGGAAGATAATCCCCGTATAGTTAAAAGGCAGAAAGTAACAAAAGAAATACTTGAGCCGTACAGGGGACTTGATATTGAGATCGTATCCGAAGGCAACTCAAAGCTTGAACGGATTTTTGATCTTGTTTACCTTGGCGATTGGATCAGTTTTTACCTGGCAATACTGTATAAAACAGACCCCGCGCCGATTGAAAAAATTAACATACTTAAAAATAAATTAATGGAGAGTTAGTTCCGTGTGGATTGAATTATTGATAGCAGCTATCAAAATAGCTACCGTTCTGGGAGTGCTGCTTATTTCCGTAGCGTATGCAGTATATGCTGAACGCAGGGTTTCTGCTTTCATTCAGAACCGGTACGGTCCGAACCGTGTCGGTTACGAAGGCCTGCTTCAGTCCTTTGCCGATGTTATTAAACTTGTTTTTAAAGAAGATATTGTTCCTGTAAATGCCAACAAGCCTATACATACCTTAGCCCCTATGATTTCTATTTTTGTTGCATTAACAACCATTGCAGTTGTACCTTTCGGGCACCAGATAGAATTGTTCGGAAGAATGATTGCTCTTCAGATCACCGATGTTAATGTAGGTATTCTTTATATCCTGGCTTTAACTTCGCTGGGAGTATATGGCATAACATTAAGCGGCTGGTCATCAAACAGTAAATATTCGCTTTTCGGCGGTATCCGTTCCAGCGCTCAGATGATTAGTTATGAGCTTTCAATGGGACTTTCAATTGTGGGTATAGTTTTAATTACAGGCTCATTAAGCCTGCAGGATATTGTAATGCACCAGTACGGCTGGATGTGGAATATGATTCTTCAGCCATTAGGATTTATAATTTTCCTTGTAGCCTCATTTGCTGAAACCAACAGGTCTCCTTTCGATCTGCCTGAAGCAGAACCGGAGCTTGTTGGTGGGTATCATACTGAATATTCCAGCATGAAGTTTGCTTTATTCTTCCTTGCTGAGTATGCAAATATGATTGTAGCTTCTACTGTAATAACAACTTTATATCTGGGTGGCTGGCAGTTTCCGTATCTTCAGACTTTTGGCTTGCCGCCGATGTTGGTTTCCATATTACAGGTTCTAACATTCTGCGGTAAAGTAGCTTTTATGGTGTTCTTTTTCATATGGGTCAGGTGGTCACTTCCTCGATTCCGTTATGACCAGCTGATGAACCTGGGCTGGAAGGTTATGCTGCCGCTTTCAATTTTAAATATCATTGTAACTGCAATAGTAGTTGCTTTGTTAAAGTAATCAGGAAGTTTTAACAGAATTTTTAACTAATTTTGCTTAAAAAATGAAAAAATTATTTATTTCGGTATTATTTTTGTTCTTTTCAGCAGTTTATGGAAATATAAATGCTCAAGGGTATGATTTTGACCTTAATGATCTTGAAGGTAACAGTGTTAAGCTATCTGAATTAACAAAAACCGGTCCGGTTTTTGTACAGTTCTGGGCAACCTGGTGTGTACCATGTAAAGAAGAAATGAAAGTGCTTAACGAGTTATGGAATAAGTACAAGGATTCAGGCTTTGTATTTGTTGCTGTAACAATCGATGACCAGAAATCGGTAAGCAAGGTAAAACCATTCATCGAATCAAAAAGCTATAAATTCCCGGTATTGTTTGATACCGATAAAAATGTGTTCAGCAATTTCGGCGGGCAGGACCCTCCGTTTTCGGTGTTTGTTGACAGAACGGGAAATGTATATAAAACTTATTCCGGCTATATGCAGGGTGATGATGCTAAGCTGGAAGGGGATATTAAAGAAGCTTTAAAAATAGGAAAAAATTAAAATGCGAAAAATTACGGGGGCAGTTTTATTCTTATTTGTTTTTTGTATTTCATTTTCAGTTTCAATAATGGCTCAGCCAAAATTAAATATTAAAGTCTCTGCATCAAACCTGCTTCGTTACGGCAACGGTGTTGAAAACAGCGTTACAGCAGATGTAACCAAAAAATATTTCGAAGAACTTGGCGATGTAAGGCTGTTTGTCAATGATTTTACCGCAGGCGTAAGGTATGAATACGATGATCCTATCGAGTTCGGTAAAAGCCGAAAAGGGATAACAAGACGTTTCCTTGAATTCAAAAAAGATGACTTTAATGTAAGGGCAGGCAATTTTTATGATATTTTTGCAAGCGGCTTAACTCTTAATGCATTTGAAAGCCGCCCCTTAGGCTGGAATACTGAATTTGACGGAGCTAAGATAAATTACAAACATTCATTCGGTAAAAAAGGTAACATTAAGTTCAACGGAACACTGATTGCCGGCGGAATGGATTTTGTAGATATAAACGATACTTCCAGAACTGAAACATACAGCGTTCGCGCCGGTAATTTCAGTATCTCGCCTGTTAAGTATATCACACTGGGAGGTTCATATTTATATACTGACGGGAAAATTCCAACAGGAAATTTGATTACCGATATTAGCGCAGAGATATTCGAAGGAAACCTTGGATTAAATTACAAAGGATTCAGCCTGCTGTTTTCATATGCCAACAAAGTAACTATATCGCAGCCTAATGCAATATTTACGCAATCAAAAGCACCCAGAGGCGACGGTGCATATGGCTCAATTTCTTATACAACAGAAGGCTTTGGCATTACCGTTGATTATAAGAACTACAGGTTTAATTTAACTACACCTGATCAGCGGAGCGCTACAGATCCGTTCAAGGCACTGCCATTTCAGAATGCACCTTCCTGCATTAAAGTATATTCAACTACACTGCTTTCAAGATTTCCGCATAATGTAGATTTTAATGATGAGGTCGGTTTCCAGACAGATATTTTCTGGTCGCCAACCCCTAAGCTTTCAATTAATGCCAATGCGTCTTTAACAAGCAGGCATTATGATTACTTTGATGCTGATACAACAACGCTGACAAGGTATGAAAGGATTGACAGGTCAGCATTTCTGCCTTCCGCTGATAATAAATTTTCACCTTACTGGGAATTATTCCTGGAAGCTGAATATTATTTTAATAAAAATCTCAAAACCAAGCTTGGAGTATCAAGGAAAACCAACGTACTTTACAGCATAATTAATCCGGATGCCAGTGATATAATAAGAACATTCACAATTCCGCTGGAAGTACAGTACACATTTTCAAAGATATACGGAATCAAGCTTAATGCTGAGTTCCAGGAAGCATATAACAGCCTGCGCGCAGGTGATAAGAACTTCTGGAGCCAGCTGACATCGTTAAGCATTTCACGCTCGCCTAACCTGATAATTTCAGGTACTGCGGAGTTTACAAATGATGAAGAGGACCCCTCAGGCAAAAAACGCTGGATAAAAGGTGAAGTATCATACAAATTCACATCTGCCAATATTATTATGCTTTCATACGGAGCAGAGCGGGGCGGTATTCAGTGTACAAGCGGTATTTGCCGTTATGTAAATCCTTTTAACGGCTTCAGGTTAACATTAATAAATAACTTCAATTAATATAAGTTATATGAAATATATTAAGTATTTTTTAGTATTGGTTGCTGCTGTTATTATTCACGGATGCGAAAGCAACGATACAACAACAAACTCGGTTTATATACCGCAGCCTGTGAATAAAAAAGTGCTGGTTGAATTTTTTACCAATGCCGGCTGCAATCCCTGCGTGGCTGCGCATGGTTACCTTGACCAGATAAACCTGAACTCAGGGGCTACAATAAACGATACCAGCGTAATAATATTAAGCTATCATACAAAATATCCGTATATCGGCGATTCATTGTACAGGGCTAACATTCCGCATAACCAGGGCAGAAGCGATTATTATGGTGTGAATAATACACCCCAGGGCAGGCTTAACGGGGTAAGCATGGGGCAGTATTCATCATCTACATGGAGCGCCCAGATAAATGCTGAATTTATTACAACTAATTATCTGAATATAGCACTTTCCAATACTTATGATGAAACACTGGATACAGGCACTGTTACTGCAAATATAAGCCTGGTAAATGCGCTGCCATCTTCAAATACTGTTATACATATGGTAATTATTGAAAATCATGTTGAATATGTAACTGCACCCAACGGAATAACTAAACCTGATGATGTTATGAGAACAATGATAACCGGAGTGAACGGTGAAGCTGTGACGGTCGGTCAAAATACAACAGTAACCAAGTCATATGGTCTTAACAGCAGGTGGGATCCGGAAGAATGTTATATTATTGTATTTATTCAGAACCCTGATACTAAACAGGTTTACGGAGTTGAAAGAATAAAAATTATTCAATAAATTTAAAAAAATATTTTTAATTTAAAAGCAGCATTTTTGCTGCTTTTTTATTTATGTAATTTAGGCAGAATATAATCTGTTTACGGTATAAAATATCATTTTAAACATTGAAAATTATAGCTTTTTAAGTGATTTTATTCCCTGAAAAATTGATTAGTTTTGAGTAAAACTGATTGTTATATGAATAATTTAAAATCATCATTGTTCTTACTGGTCCTGTTAGTAACAGTTAATTCCGATACTGAATGTCAGTCTAACCGGAAAATGTACGGTGTTACAATTGATGCTGTTAACAATATTAATAATATTGTTACAGCAATTTCCAATCACAGGTACAGAATGACTACAAGGATAGTTTTCGATGAATGGATGCCTGCAACCAACTATTCAGTGGCTGTGAATAAACTGGATAGTGTTTGCGTTATTATGGGTGAGCTGCTAGACAGCTATTATGTAAATGATTACACAGTTGCCCAGTATAAAGCAAGAACTGATGAATATATGGGATTGCTTGGAGGCAAAGTAGATATTTGGGAAATTGGCAACGAGGTTAACGGCGAGTGGCTTGGAAACAAGGATTCTGTTTTGGCGAAAATTAATTATGCTTATAATAAAGCAAGAGCATTGAATTACAGAACTGCATTAACGTTGTATTATAACAAAAACTGCTGGGAAAACCCGCAGAATGAGATGTTCCGCTGGGTGAATGCAAATATCAGCAATGATATGAAACAGAACCTGGATTATGTACTTGTATCTTACTACGAAGACGACTGCAATAACCTGCAGCCAAACTGGCAGGTAGTTTTTGACAGCCTGCATGTAATTTTCCCGAATTCAAATCTGGGCATTGGGGAGTGCGGCACAACTAATACAGTCCGCAAGGAAGAATATATAAACCGCTATTACAGAATGAACATTACTACTCCCAGGTACATCGGGGGGTATTTCTGGTGGTATTACAGGCAGGATTGCGTACCCTGGACAACAAAACCGCTGTGGGGTGTGCTTGAGTATGCTATAAGGGCATCTGTGCTTATGAATGATAATTATAATAATGAATTGATAAGGGATGGAGATTATTGAATCAATGAGTAATTAGGAATGAGTAATTAGTAATAAAAAAAGTATTTTAGATTATTCAAAAATTCAATTGCGGCTAAAGCCGCAGTTTACTAAACAAAAAGTCCACGAGCTAAAGCTCGTGGCAACTCATTCTTGCTTTTTGAGTAGCTCCGCCCTTTAGGGCGGAGGAAAGTATCACCCAAAACCCGCGGCTTTAGCCGCAATTGTAATACTAATAAAATATTGTAAAATTATAATATTTCATGTTAAAGTATTAATTGTTATATAAAATAATTATATTTTTCTGAGTAGCCACGAGCTTTAGCTCGTGGATTTAATGATTTGGCCTAAATCGGCTTCAGCCGCAATAGTTATACTAATAAAATATTGTAAAATTATAATATTTTATGTTAAAGTATTAAATGTTATATAAAATAATTATATTTTTCTGAGTAGCCACGAGCTTTAGCTCGTGGATTTAATGATTTGTATTTAAGCGGCTTTAGCCGCAATTGTAAATATAAAAAAATATATTTATTTATTCCCAAACCCATACTTTCTAATAAACTCGTTATATTCATCCATAAATGTTAACTTTTTATGGTGTTCTTCCTGGTTTTTTATATAATCTCTCACTTTGTTTACAATTGATTCACTTACCGAAACAGCTATATATTCATCCTGCCATTCAAATTTTGTTTTACTTAGATTTTTTTTATTTATCCAGTATGATGATTCGCCTTTTATTAATTGTATTACATCGCTTAATTTCTGATCAGGGTGAAGATTAATTAATAAATGAATATGATCTGATACGCAATTCTGGAAATCCAGAAAGATATTTTTCTTTTTAGAATTTTCTTTGATATGATTCAATAAAATAGGTTTTAAATCATTGTTGATCATTGAAATCCTGTTTTTTGTAGACCACATCATATGTATCCATAATTTAGTATATGGCATGACTATTAGTTATAGATTTTTTCAATTGCGGCTAAAGCCGCAGTTTACTAAACAAAAAGTCCACGAGCTAAAGCTCGTGGCAACTCAATTAGAAATAAATTTTTAAAATTATCTTAAAATTTTACTTTTCTGGAATTCTTTAATTTTTGAAATAATTACAATGAATTTCTGTTTAATCCTTTTTATGCAGCTCCGCCCTTTTGTGCGGAGGGTAGATTCAACCAACCTTAAGCGGCTTTCTCCGAAGAAGTGTCAATGGCAAGCAGAAATTAATTATTTTTCAGTTAATTGAAGATAATGATCCCTTATTTCAATTAATTTTTCTATTACAGGGTTCATTTCCTTTATTGACATCAGTTCCATTCTGAATTTTGATACATTAGGCAAGCCTTTAAGGTAACCGGAGTAGAATTTTCTTAATTCCATAACGCCGCGCTGCTCGCCCTTAGCTTCACAGTTCAGCTTTAAATGTTTAATACAAACATCAATTTTTTCTTCTATCGGCGGTTCATTATAAACGCCGGCTGAAATATATTCTTTTGCCTGTTTAAATAACCATTGGTTATTTATTGCTCCCTGTCCAATCATAACTGCATCCGGTTCGTATGTATCGAATGCAAACTTAACATCTTCCGGAGTTTTTATGTTGCCATTAAGTATAATTGGTATTTTTACTCCCGCATCTTTAATGCGTTTGACCCAACTCCAGTCTGCTTCGCCCTTGTTTCCCTGGCTGCGAAGCCTGCAGTGCACGGTGAGTGCTTTTATACCGATCGATTCCATTATCTTTGCTACTTCTACAATCACTATTGAATTCTCATCCCAGCCCAGCCTGGTTTTAAGTGTTACGGGGAGTGTTGTATTGCTCATTACAGCCTCTGCAATACGCTGCATTTTGGGAAGGTCTCGCAGAAGTCCCGCGCCAGCGCCGCGCATTGCTACATCCTTTACCCAGCAGCCGCAGTTTATATCAATAAAGTCAGGGTTTACGCTCTGGCTTATACGGGCTGATTCTGCCATACTTTCTTCATTCCCGCCATATATCTGTATAGCCAATGGACGTTCTTCCTCGTAAAAGAAAAGCTTCTCACGGGCTTTTCGCGCATCGCGGATAAGTCCCTCGGAGCTTATGAATTCTGTATAAAGCACATCAGCCCCAAGCTGTTTGCATATCATGCGGAAAGGAGGCTCTGTAACGTCCTCCATAGGCGCTAAAACTATCTTATTTTTGAAATCAGGAAGCATAGGGGCAAAAATAATTATTAAAACCGGTAGATTAAAGTCACCGGCAGTTATAATCCATGAGTATTACTGCTGTGCCTGTATTTATCTTTTAGCAATTTCAGGCTCATAACGGTAGCACCCATCATTACAATTCCGCCGGTTAAAAACGGCGCGGCAAAGCTTATGTAATGATATACCAGCCCCCCCCAGCTTGGGCCAATAAACCTTGCAAATGAAGCCAGCGACTGCGTTAAGCCAAGTATTCCGCCCTGTTCATCACGCTCGCTGAATTTAGAAATCAATCCAAGTCCAATTGAAAGCAGCAAGCCGTTGCCAAAGCTCATAAAAAATATGCTGATAAGCAGTAAATAAATAATATGATTTGAAAAGGGGATTGTGCCGAGTCCGATGCCCATAATAATACATCCTGCAATAAACACTTTTCTTTCATCGAATATTTTCAGGATCGGGCGGATAAAAACACCCTGTGTTAATGCTCCGACCAGTCCGCTGAAAGCGAACAGGTAACTAACCTGTTCTATATCAAAGCTGAACCCGTCCTTGCTTTCAGCATAAAGCTGAAATGTTGAAAAAATATTTGCAATGGAAAATACTACAATAAAGTAAAGTACTATCAGGAAACCGACATGCGGATGTTTAAGCGCTGATACCAGCTTATTCCACCCGTTTTTGATATTGAATCCTCCCATAGATTTAGAGCCGCGCAGCTCTTTTGGAAGTGATTCATTTACAAAAATAAATGTAAGTATTAATGCAATCATCGAAAGACCGGCAGAAAGGAAAGTTGGGAAGCCGTAACCGAACCTTTTAGCAAGCACACCGCCTATGAATGGTCCGAATACGAACCCTAACCCGAATGCAGCGCCGATTAATCCCATTCCTTTTGAACGGTCCTTAGGCGGTGTAACATCGCTGATATAAGCCATTGCAGCTCCGATGTTGGCTGAAAAGAACCCGGCCAGCGCCCGTGAAACAAATAAAAGCAGCACTGATTTCAGCGCGCCGCTTAAAACAAGTCCTGTTATAATATATGAAAATACATTTCCGGTTAGCCCGAAAATAAGTATAGGTTTTCTCCCGTAAATATCGCTAAGCCTGCCCCATAATGGATTAAAAATGAACTGCATCAATGAAAATATCCCTATGTTAAGTCCTATAAGGGTTTCGTTCATCATCAGCTCATTCTGTGCGAATGTAGGCAATATTGGTATAAGAATTCCGAATCCTAAAAGGTCAATAAATACAGTAAGAAAAATTATCCAAATCCTTCTATCCAAAAAAATAAGATCCTTTCAATTGAAATAAACCAGTGATCGTTGAGTTTAAAATCAAAAAATTAATACAAATGTAAAATTTAATAACGGCTTTTTTTGCGTTTATCTTCGCCCCATAACAGCTTTGCTGTTAATACTTTAAAATAGTTGCTTTCAAGGCTTTTGGCAATTTTAATTTTATACGGCGCTTTCCTTATTTCAATCATTGCCGGTGCTTTAAGCTTTAATATATCATTACCATCGGCAACCATGCACACAGGTACCCTTGAATTTATCTTCACTTTAAATATCCCGTTATCCGGTAAAATTACCGGTCTGGCTGTTAGTGTATGCGGCGAGATAGGGGAAAGTATAAACACTTCGGTTTTCGGAAAAACGATAGGTCCGCCTGCAGAAAGCGAATAGCCGGTTGAACCTGTTGGTGTGGAAATAATCATACCGTCAGCATGATAGCTGTTTACCAGCTGGTTATTGAAGAAGACGCTTATTTCTATGGTTTTTACAATTTCATTCTGGTTAATAACTATTTCATTCACTCCAAATAAAGATCTTGAAGCGCTGTTCCCGCTGACTGATACAGCTTCCAGGACTGTTCTTTCATCAATGATATATTTGCCCTGAATAATTTTTTTGATGAAACCAAATGCATCCTTTGTCGCTGTTTCTGCAAGGAATCCAAGCTTACCCAGGTTTACACCGATAATCGGCAGGTTTTTGCTTCCAACCAGCTTAGCTGTTGCAAGAAATGTACCGTCTCCGCCGATAGAAACCATAAAATCACATACTTTAACAAGCTCTTTTTCTGAAGCAGTATGATTTTTTTTAATGGTATGTCCGGATTTCCGTTTTACTAAATTTGCTAACTGTATTTCACAGATATAATCTATTCCCTCTTTATCCAGACCTTTGACCAGTCTTTGAACAATTGAGGCCAGCTCGTTTTTAAAAATATTTCCTCTGATGCCGAATATCATTGCTGCTGTAGTTTACTTTTTTACTGTTCTTTATTTTCAGGTGCTGCAGTTGATTCTTCACTTTTCTTTTCTTCAGAAACTGGAGTTTCCGAAGGTTTTTTAGCTTCATCGATGTAATTTAGCTTCAGCTGTCCAAGGGTATTTTCAAGATATTTAAGCTCATATTCGCTGAGCTTTCCTTCGGTTTTTTCCTTTATCATATCCAGCAGGTCAATTGAAAACTGCGCCTGCTGAAGGTCTTTTTCTGTCTTATCGGTCATAGGATTTTTAATTTTCCCCATTGCCATCATAGCAGACATTTCAAACGAACCTACAAGATATAAGAATAATTGTGTATTTTTTTCTTTGTTATCCATAACTAACTTCCTTTAATTAATACTGTTAGGTTTATTCATTAAATATAGTTTAGAGTATTTTGTCATAACATGAACTGATGAAAGTGTGCATAAAACAAGCCCCGTATATCCATCCAGAATCCCGAGTTTCAAAAAATACATCTTAAAGAACGTAAAAACAGGTCTAAAAATAATATCAATAATTGAGGCATTTTTACCCTTTTTCCTCAGTTCTTCTGCAGAAAGAGACGTATATTTATTTAATTTATTTATATAATGTTCAAAATTCCGGTCAGTATAATGCAGAATTTCATTATTTAATTTTTCAGTATTACCGCTGAAAATTGCCTTTTCGTGCACCAAAGATGAGTCAAATTTTATTCCGCTGTCCTTTCTGAAAAGCCTTAAAGTAAAATCAGGATACCAGCCGCAATGCTTTATGAATTTATTGATAAAAAAGCTCTTCCTGTTTATGTAAAAAGCATTTGTATTGCTGCCGTTAACTTTCAGCCGGATTTCTTCACGTAATTCTGAAGTTATTCTTTCATCAGCATCAAGCCACAATATCCATTTATTTACAGCTTTATCTATACCCAGATTTCTTTTTTCTCCGTAAGACATATTTCCGGATATTATAATATTTTTTGTGAATTCTTCTGCAATCTTTACCGTTTTATCTGTGCTGCCGGAATCAACAACAATGATTTCATCACACCATTTAAGTGATTCAAGGCATTCCCTGATATTATTTTCTTCATTAAGCGTAATTACAATGGCTGAAATAACCAATTTAAACTTTACCTCCGTTAAGTTTAAATTTTTCTGCCAGAAATGCCAGTGATAACGTAAACCAGAAAACTGCGGCAAATTCTGCATCGCCAAAATTGTATTCAGTTAACCCGGTAATCATTAATGCAGTAAACGAAGTTACAGAAATGAGAGATATTAAATTTAATAGTTCATGCTGTTTTGAAGCTGAATAAATCTTAACCTGTCTGAAAAATATATATAACATTAAAATTAACCAGGTGATCAATCCCAAAGATCCGAAGTTGACAAGCATCTGCATAAAATTATTATGCATATGCGAGCCTTCACCGTGGCTTTCAGGGGTTTTATACATACGGTATACCTTGTTTATATCGATATCACCAACGCCCCAAACAGGGTTATCTTTGAACATTTTAATTCCTGTTTCCCACATAACAATTCTGCTTTTATTGCTTGGATGTTCCGGGTCAGCAATACTGAATACCCGCTCTTTATATGCAATAGGCGCAAAAAGTAAAAACAAAACCACAATAACAATTAACCCGGCCAAAAAATACCTGTTTTTCAGTGAACCCGTGATTATCAGGCCGGTAAATAAACCAAGTATTGCGTTCCTTGTATTGGTTAAATAAAAAGTAATAAATAACGGCAGTGAAAGCAGTATCAGTACACTTTTGCTGAAGAGAAATTTCTTTTTTACAAGTAAAAACGGGATAATGATCAGCAGCAATATCATTTTAATTTCTCCGTTTGTAACGGGATAGCCGTAATACTGCAGCCTGTATTCCGAAAGCGGTTTATCAGGATTTGGAAGGTAATCAACTGCAAACCTGATAATTTCTACAGCAGAAACCAATGCTGTGAACAATATAAGTATCTTTAAAAGCATCAGAAGGTCTGCTTCCTTTTTAATAAACAGTATTGATGCAAAAAATATTATGTATAATGATATTTTTCTTGAGATATTTTCAAAGGATTCTCCCGGATTTGAACTGATGACCGATGAAACTATCTGCATTATTATAAACAAACCGAAAAAATACAGCAGGTTCTTTTCAATAAATATTTTTTCACTCCGGTAAATTAATTTAAACGAAGTTAAAATTATCAGTCCGCCGATACCGATTGAGGATGATGCAATTGAAAACTGGGAGGTAAATACAGCAAGGCATAAAAAAACATAGATCAAAAGATCTGCATACCTGTTAATATTTATTTTTTGAGTATCGATCTTTAAAACCTGCTCTGTAATTTAAGAAGCTTAATATGAGATAAGAAATTAACCATTGAATAGCTGAAGCCCAGGAAAAAACCGTGTATCCCGTCCTTAAAACCTTTCCTGGAAATATATACCCTAAAGAACGCAGATATTGCATGTGTAAATACACCGGCTTTTGTAATTTTCCGGTTTTGGCTGAATTTTTCTTCAGCTTCAAGTGTACTGTATAAATTTATTTTATCCAGCATATGTGTAAGGTCACTGTATGAAAAATGAAGAAATTCATTTTTCAGGACCCCTGTTTTGCCGTTTACTATAATACCTTCATGTACGGGTCTAGGGGTTATTGATGAAAAATTCTTGTTAAAAAGTCTTATGTGCCTGTCCGGGTAAACACCGGAATGCCTTAACCACTTCCCAAAACAATAGTTTTTTCTTCCAATATAATAACCGTTAACACCAGCTTCTGCAGTTAATCCTCTGATTTCTTCAGCAAGCTCAGGAGTAACTCTTTCATCAGCATCAATGAACAGCACCCATTCGTTTGAGGTCTTGCCGAGAGATAAATTCCTTTTTTCAGAGAAATTATCAGTCTGAACTTTGAAGATCTTTCCGGTAAATGCAGATGCAGTTTCAGCGGTGTTATCTGTGCTGTTTGAATCTATAATTACTATTTCATCAGCCCATACCAGGGCTTCAAGGCAGGCCTTAATATTTTTTTCTTCGTTCTTTGTTATTACTACCGCTGAAACTTTCATATATTTCAGTTCCCGAACTGCATTTCGTAAAGCTTTTTATAAATACCTTTTTCATCATTTATCAGCTCAGTATGATTTCCGATAATCCCGATCTTTCCGTTTTCAAGAACAATGATCCTGTCAGCATCTTTAATTGTTGAAAGCCTGTGTGCAATAACTATTGATGTCCGGTTCTCCATTAATCTTTCAATAGCCTCCTGTATCAGGTGTTCAGATTCTGTATCAAGTGACGAAGTTGCCTCGTCCAGTATCATTATAGGTGCATTTTTCAGCAATGCCCTGGCAATTGCAATCCTTTGTTTTTGACCGCCTGAAAGCCTTAAGCCCCTTTCACCGACAACCGTGTTGTAACCGTTTTCAGTTTCCATGATAAATTCATGCGCATTGGCATTTTTTGCCGCGCTGATAACAAGCTCTTCGGGAACATTTTTTTGGCCGTAAGTAATATTGCTGCGGATAGTATCGTTAAA
>JAANMV010000095.1_pt1 | contig 94548 bp, 85 predicted proteins | sample 7279661 | NCBI WGS metagenome assembly JAANMV01 (sample SAMN14094540, study PRJNA606508) | bioreactor metagenome | isolation source: A lab-scale SPAN reactor treating ammonium-rich wastewater day 121 | place: Ireland: Galway | collected 2017-05-16
GCCATTGCATTGCAACGGCACGCCCTGACGAACCACATCCCCAGAGCCGCTCTCGCTCAATTGCCCCCAGGGGAACGGCTGAGCCTGCAACGGGCAGTGGACGATGCCGTTCAGGCGGACGCGTTGCAGCGGCAGCAGGATGAACAGGCCCTGAAACTCCACAGCCTGCAACGGCAACTGGCGGAACTGGACGAACAGGCGACGAAACCCGTGATGGACCGCATCCAGGCGAGAAGAGGGAGCGGGAACCCACTCCCGGCAGCGGTGCAACGTCATCTGGAACGGGGTTTGAATCATGACCTGAGTGCGGTACGGATTCACGATGACGCGGAAGCGGACAAACTGGCGAAGGGCGTGAACGCTACTGCGTTCACGACGGGCACGGACATCTACTTCCGGTCGGGGACGTTCAACCCGAACACGCAGTCGGGGCTGGAGTTGCTGGCGCACGAGGTGACGCACACGGTGCAGCAGAGCCAGGGCAAGGTCGGCAAGGGCATCGACCCGGACAGCGGACTCGAGCAGGAAGCAAGAAAGATGGGGAAGCGACTGGCCGATACTGGATCAGGCAGTAGGCATCATCAAGTGCCTTTCAGATTACGCCAATCTCCTTCCAAATTAGCTATTCAACGAAACCCTGATGCAGATGAGATAAGAAAAAAGGCCGAAAAGGAGATTGCGAACGCGACTGCTGGTCGCAATAAAGTAAGCAATATTGGCCAAGTTCCTAAAGTCTATACATATCCGCCTCTGGTGAATCTTTATGCAGGGGCCCCGAAGGGACTTTCCTTTGATCATGGTTTTTTGGAAGGCGATGACGGGAATCTAGATTATCGGAAGCTGCAAAAGCCTACTTTGAAGGATCATGCTAATAAGACCTATTGGATGACTAAAGTGAGGACATCTCTTCTGCTGCGTCCCGACCTAGTAGATGCAAACTACGCATACATTCACTTCTTGATGGCATCAGGCAAATCTCGAGATGTTAATTATGAAAGATTTGTAAAGAATGATGCTGCCGGCAAGCGAATGTATGAATCTATTGTAAGTGACATTCGCTATGGAATTAGGGATAAGATCCTCTTTAACGATAAGCTAAAGAGTGGCAAAGACTATAAAATGAGTGGATCTACTGCGGTAATGTCAATTGGTACTTCATCTCGTTTTCCGTATCCAGCAACCGAGAACTGGCAGAAGACTATAGGCGCTCACCCTATGTGGGCAAATGTGCATTGGTCCTTTAAATATAATTCAAAGCAGGCTTTTAACATTACGGCAAGCATAGAGATTAATATGAAGGATATGTATAACTTCAATCCGAGGCAGTCTGATATAGCGACGCGGGTTCCAGACAGTGCAAATGGAAGATTTGAGATTACTGGCCTTGGGAAGGAGTATATCAACTTTGGGAAAATTAAGCGTCAGATCCAAATAATTCTTGACCCCAAATCACTAGAGACCTTCCAAAAGTCACAAACTCCGCCTCCCCGCCTTTTATTGCCTAATCCAAGGTGAATCATGAGACGATTATCCGTTGCTATGCTTATTTTCTTCTCTCTTATCTCATCTTGTCGTAATCAAAAAGGAGTCTCGTCGACTGAGGGTGAGATTATCGAGCCGACTGATAAGAATTTGTTCTTGAGTAATGAGATTCGGGGATTTACTAAAGGGAAATGGGAAAGCCAGATTGAATGGCTGTCAGTTAACTCACCTTTAGGATCTTCGCTCGTTCCTGGGCCAACTGATACGACAATTTACGCTATATCAAGATCTTCCGCAAACCTCCGAGAAAAATCATATACGGAAAGCGATATGAACGCATTAGCATTAGGAAGAATAAAACAGGCGTATCCAGAACTTGATGAATTGCTATTGAAGGGAAAAAATGTAGATATTGAGAGCATGGTGATGCCAAGTGTTTTTGTAGTTAACGCTATTAAATATAAAGATCGACTATTAGTAGTAATGATTCGCCCTTAGTCGCAAGAGAAGGGGCTTTTTTATCCCCCTTCTCTTGGATTGACCCATTTAATTCTGCGCTGCGAGTTGTGCTTTTCTTTCCTCGACGACTTTTTTGGCGAGGTGTTCGGGGACTTCCTGGTAGCCGTGGGGTTTGAGGGAGTAGGCGCCGCGGTCGCCGGTCATGCTGCGCAGGTCGGCGTTGTAGGTCTGAAGTTCGCTCTGGGGAACGATGGCGCTGATGGTGAAGACGGTGCCGTCGGGTTCCATGCCCTGCACGCGGGCGCGGCGGCCTTGGAGGTCGCCCATGATGTCGCCGGTGTACTGGGCGGGCGCGCGGACTTTGAGGAGCATGACGGGTTCGAGGAGGACGGGGCGGGCCTGTTCGAGGGCGGCGCGGGCGGCGAGGCTCCCGGCGGTGCGGAAGGCCATGTCGCTGCTGTCGACTTCGTGGTAGCTGCCGTCGAGGACGGTGAAGTGGACGTCCTGGATCGGGTAGCCGGCCAGGGCGCCTTTTTCCATGGTGTCCTGCACGCCTTTTTCGATGCTGGGGATGTACTTGCCGGGGATGGCGCCGCCGACGACGGCGCTTTTGAAGTGGTAGCCCTGCCCGGGTTCGACCTGGAGGTGGCAGTCGCCGTACTGGCCGTGTCCGCCGCTTTGTTTTTTGTGTTTGCCCTGGGCTTTGGCTTTGGCGCGGATGGTTTCGCGGTAGGGGATCTGGGGGGGGGTGACGGTGACGTTCACGCCGAGCGCGGCGAGTTTTTCCACGGCGATGTTGGTGTGCATTTCGCCCATGCCGCCGAGGAGCATCTCGCCGGTCTGGGGTTCGCGGCCGTAGTGGAGGGTGGGGTCTTCTTCGAGGAGTTTGGCGATGGCGTCGCCGATGCGGTCTTCGTCCTGGCGGGTTTTGGGGTGCAGGGCGACGGTGTAGACGACGTCGGGGAGGTTGAGGGGGTCGTACTGGATGGGGTGCTGGGGGTCGGCGAGGGTGTCGCCGGTGTGCAGCTGGTCGTTTTTGGTGATGACGCCGATCATGCCGGCGGTGAGTTCGGGAACTTCGGTGAGGTCCTTGCCGTTCATGACGTACAGGTGGGCGGGTTTGAGGTCCACGTCGCGGGTGGTGTTGCGGATGGTGTCGCCGGCTTTGAGGGTGCCGCTCCAGACGCGGATGTAGGCGATCTTGCCGACGTAGGGGTCGATGCTCATGCGCCACACGCGGGCGCTGAAGGGCGCGTCGGGGGTGGGGGCGCGGGTCTGGCCGTCGGTGCCGGTGAGTTCGCCGCGTTCCTGGGCGCTGCGCAGGCCGTCGACCATCAGGTCCATGAGTTCGGGGATGCCGGTCTGGGTGGTGGCGCTGATGGGGATGGCGGGGTAGATCTTGCCGGCGTGCACGCCGGCGTAGAAGGCCCGCACGAGTTCGTCCTGGCTGATGTCCTCGCCTTCGAGGTAGCGGTTCATGAGGTCGTCGTCGGTTTCGACGATGGCGTCCACGAGGGTGCTGCGGGCTTCTTCGAGGGCGTGGCGGGTTTCGCCGCTGTACTCGTCGGGGTGGGCAGTGAGGACGTTGATGACCCCCCGGAAGTCGGGGCCTTCGCCGTCGGGGATGAAGGCGGGCACGATGGGGCCGGGGAGGCTGGCGCGGAGTTCGGCGAGGGTGGCCAGGTAGTGGGCGCGTTCGCGGTCCATCTTGGTGACGGCGACGATGCGGGGCATGCCGAGGTTGTCGGCGTGCGCCCAGACGCGTTCGGTGCCGACTTCGACGCCGCCGGTGCCGCTGACGAGGATGACGGCGCTGTCGGAGGCGCGCATGCCGCCGCGGATTTCGCGCACGAAGTCGGCGAAGCCGGGGGTGTCGAGCACGGTGATGTCGGTGTCGCGGTGTTTGAAGCGGAGCACGCCGGTCTTGATGGAAAAGCCGTGGGCGTGTTCTTCCTCGGTGTGGTCGCTCTGGGTGGTGCCGTCCTCGACGCGGCCCACACGTGAGATCGCCCCGCTGCGGTGCAGCAGGGCTTCAGCCAGCGTGGTTTTGCCGGTGCCGCTGTGCGCGGCGAGACTCACAATACGAACGGGCATTCGTGAATCACCTGTTCCTTTCCAGCTCATGTGAACGGGAAGTCAACGGTTGACCTCGGAGGTCATGAGCGGCTTGTGCGCTGAAGATACTCCCCTGGCCGGGCGGGTCAAGGGAATCCGCCCCGGGCACGCGGCGCGCCATGCATGCGCGGCGCCGGGGCGGAATGTGCCAGCATGCGGGGCCATGTCCGCCCTGCCTGCCGCCACGTCCGGTCCGCTGCACGTTCCCGCGCGGGGCCTGATCGCCGTGATCGGCGCGGACGGCAGTGACCCGGCCGTGTGGGCCGCACGGCATTTCGCGCCGGAGGAGGTGCTGGACCTGGGCACCTTCCGGGCGTGGGTGGGCGGTGACGCGGCCGGGGGGCTGGACGCCCTGCTGCACGTGGCGGGCGCGCGGCTCTCACGGGGGCTGCTGACGGTGCTCGCGGGGCCGCTGGTCCGCCCGGTGGACCGGGCCCCGCTGGTGGCGCTGGCGCGCGCGCACGACCTGCCGGCGTCGGCGGTGGTGCTGGACCCGCCCCGCGCGGCCCTGCCCCGCACGGACGCCGTGCAGGCCCAGGTGACGGAGCTGCACCGCACGCTGGGCGGCCTGGAGAAGGAGGGCTTCCGGCGGGTGTGGGTGCGCCGCGGCCCCGGCCTGGAGGCGAGCGGGGTGCGGCGCGTGCCGCTTGCGCCGGACCGGTCGGACCTGCGCGGGCCGTTCGATTTCATCGGGGACGTGCACGGCTGCCTGCCGGAACTGCGGGATCTGCTGGGCGCGCTGGGATACGCAGTGGGGGAGGACCTGAGCGTCACGCCGCCGCCGGGCCGCACGGCGGTGTTCGTGGGGGACCTGGTGGACCGCGGGCCGGACAGCGCGGGCGTGCTGCACCTGGTGATGGGCCTGGTCCGCAGCGGCGCGGGGCTGTGCCTGCTGGGCAACCACGACGAGAAACTGGCCCGCGCGCTGGAGGGCCGCAGCGTGAAACCGGTGCACGGCCTGGACGTCACGCTGGCGCAGGTGCATGCGCGCGGCGAGGCTTTCGCCGGGCAGGTGCGGGCATTCCTGGGGAGCCTGCCCACGCACCTCGTGCTGGACGGCGGGCGGGTGGTGGTGGCGCACGCGGGCCTGCCGGAGCGCTACCACGGGCGGGTGGGCGGCCGGGTGCGGACCTTCGCGCTGTACGGCGACGTGAACGGCCAGAAGGACGAGTACGGCCTGCCGGTCCGGGGGGACTGGGCGGCCGGGTACCGGGGCGGGGCGCTGGTCGTGTACGGGCACACCCCGCACCTGGACGTGCGCGCCCTGAACGGCACGGTGAACCTGGACACCGGGTGCGCGTTCGGGGGGAAACTCAGTGCGCTGCGGTACCCGGAGGGGCAGGTGGTGCAGGTGCCGGCCCGGGCGGCGTACTGGGTGCCGGCCAAGCCCATGCCGGCCGTGCCGGAAGAGGCGCGGTTCGTGGGGGAAGGCTGAAGTATTCCTGAACACGCGCGGGCTCGGCACGGTGCGCTGGGGCGCTGTTTGGGCCGGGCGGGTCTGTTTAACGTTGAAGGGTGAACCGACTTCTGCTTTCCGTGGCGCTGCTGGGCAGCCTGACCGTTCCGGCCGTGCAGGCGCAGTCCGCGGCCGCCATCGCGAAGGTGGACGTGGCGGACCTGAGCATTCAGGCCGCGCGGCAGCGCACGTACCCGGGCAGCGCCCTGAAGGTCAAGCGGACCCTGAACGCCGGCAGCAACTACACCCGGCAGGTGGTGAGCTACCAGTCGGACGGCCTGACCATCTACGCGCTGCTGACGGTCCCGAACGGCACCCCGCCGAAGGGCGGCTGGCCGGCGGTGGTGTTCAACCACGGGTACGTGCCGCCCGCCGTGTACCGCACCACCGAACGCTACGTGGCGTACCAGGACGCCTTCGCCCGCAGCGGCTTCGTCACGCTGAAAAGCGATTACCGGGGGCACGGCCGCAGCCAGGGCGAGCCGCTCGGCGGGTACTACTCGCCCGGCTACACCACCGACGTCATGAACGCCCTGGGCAGCCTCAGGAAAGACGCGCGCGTGAACGCGAAGCGCATGGGCATGTGGGGGCACAGCATGGGCGGCTTCCTGACGCTGCGCGCCATGGTCATCGACCCCAGCATCAGGGCCGGGGTGATCTGGGCCGGGGTGGTCGGCGACTACCACCAGATGATGACGCAGTGGAACAACCGCCCGCCCGCCAGCATCCCGCAACGGGTGCTGAACCTGCGAAAGGCGGCGGTGGCGAAGTACGGCACGCCGGCGCAGAACCCCGGTTTCTGGGCGGGGCTGAGTGCCAACACGTACCTGAAGGAGTTGGGCGGGCCGGTGCAGCTGCACATCGGCAGTGCCGACGAGGACGTCCCGGTGCTGTTCCACACCACCCTGCGCGCGCAGCTGATCGCCGCCGGGAAGGGCGTGCAGAGCTACGTGTACCCCGGCGATAATCACAACCTCAGCCGCAACCTGACCGTCGCCCTGAACCGCAGCGTGGCGTTCTTCAAGGCCAACCTGTGAGGCGGGGCGCATGCGGGCCCTGATCCGGTTCGCGCTGCTGCTGCTGGTGCTGGGCGCGGCGTTCGTCGCGGTCATGCAGCCCGAGAACCTGCCGTTCCGGGTGCCGTGGCAGGGCGCTGCGGCCCCCAGCGGCGAGCCGGACGCCCCCACCCCGCGGACGCCCGCCGACCCGGCCGGCACTGCCGATCCTGGGGCGGACCCGCAGGACACCCTGCGCACCGACGCGCTGGGCCGCGTGACGGACGAGGCCATGCGCGCCTTCGTGGCGCGGCAGCCGGTCAGTATTCAGGCGCTGAGGGCCCGCACGTACCCGGGCAGCGCCCTGAAGGTCGAGCGGACCCTGAACGCCGGCAGCAACTACACCCGGCAGGTCGTGAGCTACCAGTCCGAGGGCCTGACCATCTACGGCCTGCTCACCGTGCCGCGCGGCACGCCCCCGGCGGGCGGGTGGCCGGCCATCGTGTTCAACCACGGGTACATCCCCCCGGACGAGTACCGCACCACCGAGCGGTACGTGGCGTACCAGGACGCCTTCGCGCGCGCCGGGTTCGTTACGCTCAAAAGCGATTACCGCGGGCACGGCGACAGCCAGGGGGACGCCCGGGGCGGCTACCAGGACCCCGGGTACACCGTGGACGTCCTGAACGCCGCCGCCAGCCTGAAAAAGGACCCGCGCGTGAACGCGAGGCGGCTGGGCCTGTGGGGGCACAGCATGGGCGGGCAGCTGAGCCTGCGGGCCATGCTGGTGGACCCGGACCTGAAGGCCGCCAGCCTGTGGGCGGGCGTGATCGCCGGGTACGACGTGCTCGCCACCGACTGGAACCGCGCGCCGGACACGCCCCGGCCCACGCTGGACCCCCTGAACCGCCGCTACCTGCGGCTCCTGAGTCCCAACGCGTACCTGAAAGACCTGCGGGGCCGCCCGCTGCAGCTGCATCACGGCACCGCCGACAAGGACGTGCCCTACAGCTTCCAGGTGGCGCTGGCCAACGACCTGCGCGCCGCGCAGCAGCCGTTCACGGCGTACCGCTACGACGGCGACAACCACAACCTCAGCGGGAATCTGGGCGTGGCGCTGCGCCGCAGCGTGGCGTTCTTCCAGGCGAACCTGTAGTGACTTCTCTCTAAAATTACTCCCGCACCCACACGACCTTGTCCTCCAGAGGCGCGCGGGGCCGGTCGGGCGGGGTGGTTTCGGCGTACCCCAGGAAGATGAAGCCGCGCAGTTCCGGCGCGCCGAGTTCCGCGGCGGTCAGGGGGCTGACCATGGCCGGGCCGCTCACCCACTTGCTGGCCAGGCCGTGTGCGGTGGCGGCCAGCAGCATGTTCTGCGCGGCGGCCGCCAGGGCGTGTTCTTCCTCCCAATGGGGAAGTTTCGGCGGCTGGGGGACGTGCAGTTCCAGGCTGATCCACACCGGGGCCTTCAGGACCCGCACGCGCTGGTTGGCCTGCACGTCGGGATTGGCGGCGTCTTTGGCAGTGCTGGCCGCGTAGGCCCGCGCGAACAGGTCGCCGAGGCGGTGACGGCCCTCGCCGGTGAAGACCGTGAAGCGCCACGGCTGCCGGTTGCCGTGGGTGGGGGCCCAGGTGGCGGCGGTGAGCACGGCCTCCAGGACGTCCTGGGGGACGGGATCGGGCCGGAGTTTCAGCAGGTCGGCGGTGCGGCGGTGGCGGATGGCGTGCAGGACAGGCCGGGCATCGGGCATGCCGCCGATGATACGGAGCGCGGCCGCCAGGGGGGAGGCATTCTCATCCTCCTGACTGACCGGTCGGTATACTCCTGACCGACCGGTCAGTCACAACAGACCGGAATTTCCCACCCCTGCCAGGAGGCCCCCATGTACCTCGCCCTGCGCGAACTGCGCCACCACCCCGTCCGCTCCCTGCTGCTCGGCGCGGTCGTCACCCTGATCGCCTTCATGGTGTTCATGCTCACCGGCCTGACCCGCGGCCTCGCCCACGACAACGCCGCCCTGCTGCTCGGCACGCCCGCCCGGCACTTCGTGACCACCCACGACGCCGAGGGCGTCTTCACCCGCTCCTTCCTGACCCCCGCCGACGTGGACGCCGTCCGGCAGGCCGCCGGCCCCACGCCCGCCACACCCGTCGCGCAGACCTTCGTGAGCTTCAGCCGCGGCGACCGGCAGCTCAGCGGCGTGCTGCTCGGCGTGGACCCCAGCCGCTTCATGGCCCCCGCCGCCACCCAGGGCCGCGCCCTGACCGCCACCACCCCGGACGCCGTGGTGGACGAGAGCCTGCGGGAAGACGGCGTGCAGCTCGGCGACACCCTCACCCTCAAACCCGGCGGGGACACCGTGCGCGTCATCGGCTTCACCCGCGGCGCGCGCCTGAACCACCAGCCGGTCCTGTACGTCACGCTGGACCGATGGCAGGCCCTGAACCCCCGCAGCCGCGGCGCCGTGAACGCCGTGGCCGTGCAGGGCGACCTGCCCCGCCCCCTGCCCGCCGGCCTGGGCCTGCACACCCGCGCCGAAACCCTGCAGGTGCTGCCCGGCTACCAGGAGGAACAGGGCAGCCTGACCATGATCCAGGTCTTCCTGGTGGCGGTCGCGGCCTTCGTGATGGCCGCATTCTTCTACGTGATCACCCTGCAGAAAACCCCGCAGTTCGGGCTGCTCAAGGCCATTGGCGCCCGCACCCGCACCCTGGCCGGCAGCCTCGTCACGCAGATGCTGCTGCTGACCGCCGGCGCCGTGACCGCCGCCGCGCTGCTCACCCTGGCCGCGGCGCAGCTGCTGCCCGGCAGCCTGCCCTTCACCCTGACCGCGCCCACCGTGCTGGCCGCCTCGGCGCTGCTGCTCGCCGTGGCCGCCCTGAGCAGCCTGCTCAGCCTGCGCGCCATCGCCCGGGTGGACCCGCTGATCGCCATCGGCACCCCCGTCTGACCCGCCCCCCAGGAGGCCCCGCATGACCGCCCTGCTCGACTATCCCGCGCCCACCCCCGCCCCGCTGACCCTGCCCACCCTGTCCCTGCACGAAGTCAGCCGCACGTACGGTGACGGCGAGGGCCAGATCACCGCCCTGCACCCCACCACCCTGCACGTCCGCCCCGGCGAGCTCGTCGCCGTGAACGGCCCCAGCGGCAGCGGCAAAAGCACCCTGCTGGCCCTCGCCGGCGCCCTGCTGCGGCCCAGCGCCGGGCAGGTCGTGATCGCCGGGCAGGACCTGGGCACCCTGCCCGCCCGGGATTTGCCCGCCTTCCGGCTTGCCCACCTGGGGTTCGTGCTGCAGAGCAGCAACCTGATTCCCTTCCTGACCGTGCGGGAACAGCTCACCCTGGTGCCCCGCCTCGCCGGGCAGGGCAGCCGCGCGCCCGGCACCCTGGCCGACGAGCTGCTGGACACCCTGGGCCTCGCAGGCCGCGCCCGGCAGTACCCCGCGCAGCTCAGCGGCGGGCAGCGGCAGCGCGTCGCCATCGCCCGCGCCCTGATGAACGACCCGCAGCTGATCCTGGCTGACGAACCCACCGCCAGCCTCGACGGCCCCCGCGGCCGTGAGGTCGTGGAGCTGCTCGCCCACGCCGTGCACGGGCGCGGCAGGGCCGCCGTGATGGTCACGCACGACGAGCGCGTGCTGGACCTGTGCGACCGCGTCGTGACCCTCGTGGACGGCACCCTGCGCGAAGGCTGAGCGCGCAACCCAGGCAGTGACGGACCCCGGCCGCCCAGGTGGCCGGGCCTCACCGTTTCCCCGCGCGGCACCTGAAAGAATGCCGGGCATGAGCCTGATTGATGTCGCCATCGTCGGGGCGGGCCCCGTCGGCCTGGCCGCCGCCATCGCCTGCAAACGCGCGGGCCTGAGCTACGTGGTGCTGGAACGCGGGTGCGTGGTGAACGCCATCTTCGAGTACCCCACCTACATGACCTTCTTCACCACCGCGCCTGAACTGGAGATCGGCAACCACCCCATGGTCACCGGGCACGACAAACCCGACCGCCGCGACGCGCTGATGTACTACCGGCTGGTCACGCAGCGCGAGGCGCTGAACGTCGAGCAGTACACCGAGGTCACCAAAGTGCACGCCGCCCCGGCCGGCTTCACGCTGGAAATCGAGCGGCGGGACGGCACGCCCGGCGTCGTCGAGGCGCGGCGCGTGGTCGTGGCGACCGGGTACTACGACAACCCCGTGCACCTGGGCATCCCCGGCGAGGACGGTGAGAACGTCAGCCACTACTACACCGAGGCGCACCCCTTCATGGGCCTGAACGTCACCGTGATCGGCGCCGGGAACAGCGCCGCCGACGCCGCCCTGGACCTCTGGCGCGGCGGCGCGAACGTCACCATGATCGTCCGCGCGCCCGAACTGAAAAGGACCATCAAGTACTGGGTGCGGCCCGACCTGGAAAACCGCATCAAGGAAGGTAGCATCGCCGCGCACTTCGAGTCGCAGGTCGTGGAGATCCACCCCGAGCATGTGCGCGTGCAGCGCCCCGACGGGACCACCTGGGACCTGCCCACCCACTTCACGTTCGCGCTGACCGGGTACCGCCCGGACCTGAGTTTCCTGGACGGCCTGGGCCTCGCGCAGCACCCGGACGAGTGCCTCGTCCTGACCGAGCACTACGAAAGCAGCGTGCCGGGCCTGTTCGTGGCCGGCAGCGCGGGCTTCGCGGGCAAGACCAATCAGGTGTTCATCGAGAACGGCCGCTTCCACGCCGACCTGGCCGTGGCCGAGATCATCCGGCAGCTGCAGGGGCAGGCGCCGGAACCGGTGCAGTCCGTGCACTGATCACCCACCCGGCTTCGTAACGTGCGTTCATCGGCGGCCGCGGGGCGCGTGGGATACTGCGCCGCATGCCCCGCCCCCCTGCCCTGGCGTCCGCCCTGGCCCTGAGCCTGCTCCTGCTGGGTGCGGTAAACCCGCCCTCCAGCGCGCAGACGAGCGTTCCCGCCCTGCCGCCCGGCACCCCGCCGCCGGCCACGCCGCCCGCACCGGACCCCACCCCGGAACCCAGCCCGGAACCCAGCCCGGCGCCCGAGCCGGTGCCCACCCCGGCCCCGGAACCTGCACCCGTGCCGGCCCCCACGCCCACCCCCAGCCCGGCGCCCGCCCCGGTCACCCCGGCCCCCAAACCCGAACCGAAACCGGCCGCGCCGCTGCTGATCACCGTGCAGGCGGACCTGCCGGCCGTGGTGGACGGGAAGAAGGGCACCGTGCCGTTCCTGCGCACCCTGACCATCCCCGGCCCGCGCGCCGCGCAGCTCCGCGCCGCCGGCAAGATCACCCAGAGCCTGGACGCCGACCTGACCGCCTTCCTCAAGGCCCTGCCCACCGCGCCGCAGGACGCCCGCTTCCAGGAAACCGATGACGGCTGGGCGCTGGTGCAGCGCAACGGCCTGACCGTGGACGCCGCGAAGACCCGCGCGAACGTCCTCGCCGCCCTGAAAGACCCCCGGGGCGTCACCGCGAACGTCGCCGTGACCGGCCAGACCGCCCCGAAACGCACGCTGGAGTACTTCGTGAGCCGCGGCATCACCGCGCACCTCGGCACCGGCGAGACGAACTACAACGGCAGCAGCGCCGCCCGCATCACCAACATCCACGTCGGCACGCGCTTTTTCCAGGACCGGCTATTCGAGGGCAAGACCTTCTCCTTCAACGGCTTCATCGGCCCCGTGAACGCCCGCGCCGGGTACGTGCCGGGCCTCGTGATCGCCGGGGAACGCACCGCCACCGGGCTGGGCGGCGGCATCTGCCAGGTCAGCACCACCGCCTTCCGCACCCTGTACCAGGCGGGCCTGCCGGTCGTGGAACGCCGCAACCACAGCTACCAGGTGTACTACTACGATCCACAGGGCCTGGACGCCACCATCTACCAGCCCACCCAGGACCTGAAGTTCGCCAACGACACCGGCGGCGCCCTGTGGTTCCAGGCCGACTGGGACGACCAGGCCCACCAGCTGCGCATCCACGTGTTCGGCAAGGCCCGGGACTTCACGGTGCAGATCGGCCAGCCGAAGACCCTGAAATCCACGCCCGCGCCGAAAGACCGCCTGATTCCCGACCCCAGCCTGCCGGCCGGGCAGCGCAAGCAGGTGGACTGGGCCGCGCCGGGCGCCGTGATCGAGGTGACCCGCCAGTTCACCCGGGCCGGCAAGGTGTTCCGGCAGGACACCCTGAGAAGCGACTACCGGCCCTGGCCGAACATCTTCCTGGTCGGCACGAAGAAGTAAGCGGCGGCCTTCACAGCCCGGAGCGGGGGTTCACGTCCACCCGCAGCCGGGCTTTCCAAGTGCGGGAATCCAGCACCCGCAGCAGCTCCCCCAGCCGCGCGTCGCTGCGGGCACGCAGCAGCAGGTGGTACGGGTACACGCCCCTGAGCCGCGCCACCGGGCTGGGCGCCGGGCCCAGCACCTCCTGCGCCGTCGCGCCCGCCCCGTGCAGCGCGTCGGCAAGTTCCTGCGCGGCCACCTGCGCCCGTTTCGCCTCCCGGGCCGTGAGTTCCACCTGCGCGAGGCGGGCGTGCGGCGGGTACCCGAGTTCCTTGCGGACGCGTTCCTCCGCGGCCGGGTAGGCCAGGGCGTCCCGGCCGTCGGCCAGCACCCGCAGGGCCGGGTGATCCGCCTGGAAGGTCTGCACCACCAGCATGGGCGGCTTCTCCACGTGCCACTCGGTCAGCTGCCGCAGCAGGCGGTGGTAGCGCTCACTGGCGCGGAAATCCGACACGTTCAGCCAGGTGTCCGCCAGCGTCACCCCGATCAGCGCCAGATTCGGCGGCGCCTCCTGGGACAGCAGCAGCTGCGTGCCCACCATCACGCCGCTCTCCCCGGCGTACAGAGGACTCAGGTCGTCCTGCCGGTCCCGGTCCACGCGGTACACCGGCAGCCCCGGCAGCAGGCGCCTGACCTCCTGCTCGATCCACTCGGTGCCCGGGCCGCGGGCGCGCCACATCCGCTCCCCGCAGTGGTCACAGCGGTCCGGCAGCACCTCCCGGTACCCGCACTGGTGGCAGGTCAGCTGCCGGGACTCCTGGTGAAACCGCAGCGGCACGTCGCAGTGCCGGCACTGCGGGGTGTGCTCGCAGCTGGGGCAGCGCAGCAGCGCCGAGTACCCCCGCCGCGGCGCCAGGAGCGCAGCCTGCCGCCCGCGCTCCTGCACCTGCCGCAGCAGCCGCACCAGATCGTGACTCAGCGGATACCCCAGGTCGCCGGGCGTGAGGTGCACGCCGCTCAGCGGCCCCAGCTCCGGCTGCTGCGGCGGGTTGGCGTAATCCACCACGTGCAGCCGCACCCGGGGCGGCGGCAGCACCGCGCCCGGATGCGGGATGCTCTCCACCGCCGGGACCGCGCCCACCAGCGCCAGCGCCGCCTCGTGCTCCGCGGCGACCCGCGCGGCCAGGTCCGGCACGAAGGCCCGCGACCCGCTCTGCAGCTTGTGCGCGTCGCTGCCCTCCTCCAGCACCACCAGCAGCGCCAGGTCCGCCAGCGGCGCGCACAGCGCCAGCGAACTGCCGACCACCAGCCGCACCTCCCCGCTGCGGACCTGCTCCCAGGTGTGCAGGCGCTGCACCTCCGAGAGCGGCCCGCACAGCTGCGCCGCGCCCGTCCCCGCCGCCGCAGCCAGGCCGCTCAGGGCGTCCCAGGCGCGGCGCAGCGTCCGGTGGTCCGGGGCGACCACCAGCACGCTGCGGCCCTGCGCCAGCAGCCGCTGGACGCGCGGCGCCAGCGCCCGGAACCGCGCCCCCGGCCGACCCCCGTGCAGCCGCCACACCGGCGCCTCCGGCAGGTGGTCCGGGTCCCCGGCCGTCACCGCCGCGGCGGGCGCCGGCAGGTCCGGCGCCAGGGCCGGTCGCTGCGCCACGTCCGCCCAGCCGCGCGTGACCAGCGTGCCCGCCTGCGTGGGGCTCAGCGCGTGCCCGTCCCCGGACGCGCCGCTCGCCCAGGCACTCAGCGAGTCCACCGGGCCGCGCTCCTGCAACCACGTCCACGCCGCGGGCGGCGGGGCGGGTTCCGGGACGTGCGCCGCGCCGCCCGCCTGCACCGCGCCGCTCACCACGCCCGCGCTCACCCCGGCCGCCTTCGCCCAGCCGCTCAGGGTGTCCTGCGGGCCGTGCTCGGCCAGCCACACACAGGCCTGACGCTGCTTCGGGGTCAGGCCCGGCGGCAGCGGCTCGGCGGCCCGCAGCACGCTCACCGTCCGCGCGGCGGGCGGCACCTCGTCCAGCGCGCGGGCCTGCACCACGCTGCGCAGCCGTGGCACGGCCGTGAACTCCTCCTCCAGCAGCCCCTGCTCGCGGATGGCGTCCAGCAGCGCGGCCGGGAACCCCCCGGCGTCCGTCCACCCCGGCCCTGGCGGCCGGCGCGCGAAACTGCTCAGGTCCGCGTCCGTCACCGCCCGGACCCGGTGCGCGTACGCCGGCTCCCACCCGCACGCGAGCAGGTCTCCCCACACCAGGCCCGCCGGGATGCGCGCGTCCGCCGCCCAGGCCGTCACCGCCCGCACCGTCGCCGGGCTCACCCACGGGCAGGCCGGGTCGTCCAGCACGTGCACCGCCTCCCGCAGCCGGTGCCCGCCCCGCGCCGAGCCGGGCGCCACCACCAGCGCCGTGACCAGTTCGCCGCGCCAGGGCACCAGCACCCGGCAGCCCAGCGGCACCGCCCCGCCCGGACCGGCGGCCGTCCAGCCGTGCGGGGCGGTGAACTCGTACGCGGGAATCGGAAGGGGCAGCGCCACCAGCCAGGACAGGGCAGAAGGCAGGCCGGCGGAACTCACCTGCCCAGGCTAGCAGGGCCGCCCCGGGCGCGCCGGCGCCGGCACTACACTGCCCGCCATGACCGTCGCCCCGCCCGTCCACCGCGCCGCCGCCCGGTCCGCACTGCAGGCCGGGGTGCTGTGGGCGCTGCTGGCCGCCGCGGCCTTCTCCACCCTGGGCATCTGGGGCAAGCTGGCCGCGCAGGCCGGCCTGCCCAGCGACGCCACCCTGGCGCTGCGCTTCAGTCTGGTCGCGGCCCTGCTGCTTCCCCTGACCGCGCGCGGCGTGACCCGGCCTCAGGCGCTGCGGATGCTGGCGGTGGGCGGCCTGTACGCCCTGGCGACCACCTGTTACTTCGGGGCGCTGGGGCGCATCACGGCCGGGGCCACCGGCCTGCTGCTGTACCTCGCGCCGGCCTTCGTGATCCTATTCGCGTGGCTGCGCGGCCACGTGCCCGCCCGCACGCAGCTGGCCGCGGTGGGCCTCACCGCCGCCGGGCTGGGCCTGGTGGTCGGGCTGCCCGGCCCGGCCGACCGCGATCCCCTGGGCCTGCTGCTGGGCGCCGGGGCGGGCGCGCTGTACGCCCTGTACCTGATGGTGTCCGAACGCTGGCTGGCCGGGCAGAGCGCCTGGACCGGCACCGCCTTCATGGCCCTGACCGCCGGAGCGTACTTCGCCGCCCGCGCCGCCCTCAGCGGCACGCTGACCCTGCCCGCCACCGGCGCGCAGTGGGGCGCCGTGCTGGGCATGGCGCTGATCCCCACCCTGGTCGCGGTGCCCGCGCTGTACGGCGCGGTGCGGCACCTGGGCGCCGCGCGGGCCAGCCTGCTGGGCACCCTGGAGCCGCTGTTCACGGTGCTGCTGGCCGCCGTGGTGTTGCAGGAGGCGCTGCGGCCCACCCTGCTGGCCGGCGGCGGCCTGATCCTGGCCGGCGCGGTGCTCTCGCAGCTGCGCCCAGGCGGCGGCCCCCGGCCCGCCTGAGCGGAGCCGGGGGCCATGGGGGGCGGGGGCCTTACACCTCGCCGGTTTCCAGCCAGGGCCGCGCCACGCGGTCCAGGGGATCCCGGGTCGCGGCGCGCGCCACGCGCCAGCCGCCCTGCCCATCACTGTGCGCCGCCCACTCCCCCTGCGGGCCGCCCAGGTCCACCCGGGTCAGGCCCAGTGCCTGCGCGGCGGCCAGCAGGTCCACCACCCGGCGGGCCGTGGGGTCGTCGGAGCCGTCCACGACCTGCCCGCCCTCCACCACCCAGGACTCCAGGGAGTCGTCCGCCAGCGCGTCCGCCTGTGGGCTGGCCGGGGCACTGGGAGGGGCATCGTCCAGAGCACCGAACAGGCCCCCGCCACTGCCGTCCCCGCCGCCCAGGTCGAACACGTCCAGCAGCCCGCTCAGGGCGTCCTGCCCGAAGGTGGACGTCACCTCCTGCGCCGCGCGGTGCTCGGCCTGCGCCTCGGCCAGCAGGGCCTCGGCGTCCACGATGGTCTGCACGTACCGCTCGCGCGCCTCGGCGCTCATGGCGCCCAGGCGGCGCTGGGCGCGCAGCGTGTCGGCCAGCCGGCCCAGGCGCTGCGTGGTCTCGCCGGCCAGGCCGCGCACCGCGTCGTACTCGCGGATCACGTGCTCGGCGCGGACGTCGAAGTTCTCGCGCTGCTGCGCGGCGGCGCCCATGTGCCGCTCCAGGATCTCCCACAGCGGCGCCGGGTCGATGCGCTTCCCGCGGCCCACCGCGGCCAGCGCGTCCGCCAGCAGCGGCGCGAGTTCCTCGCTGGCGCCGGGCACACCACGCGCGTCGCGTTCCAGGGCCATCAGGTCCCGGTTCAGGCTGAGCAGCTCCCCGGCGGCGCCCTGCCCGGCCTGCAGCACGCCCACGGTGCGGCGCAGCTCGTCCAGCTCGTCGCTGATCATCGCGCCGCTGTCCAGCGCCATGCGCGCCGAGTCCAGCAGCACGCGCACGTCCGCGCCGCCCTGCAGGGCGTTCAGCTGCTCTTCCAGCCGCAGGTACTCCTGCCGCTGGCCCTCCACCACCTCGGCGCGGCGGGCGGTGAGGTCGGCGCGCCAGGCGTCCAGCGCCTCGCTGCTGAGCTTCCCGGCCTGCTGCTGGCGCGCGAACGCCTGACGCTGCGCCTCCAGGTCCTCGCGGGCGCGCAGCAGCGGCGCGAACTCGCGTTCCAGGCCCGAGAAGACCTTCCCGGTGTGCTCCTGTTCCAGCGCCTGCACGCGCGCCTGCACTTCCGGGTCCAGGTCCGGGGACAGGCCGCCCAGCGGCTGCACCACCGAGGACTCCAGCAGCTTGCGCAGCTTGAAGGTCAGGTCCCGGGCGCGTTCCACCTCGGCGGGCAGCAGCGTGCCCTGGCCCTGCGCCTCGTCGATCTGCGTGATCAGCGTCTCCAGGCGCCGCACGTCGCGGTTCCCGAGGCCCTCCACGCGCGTGAAGGTGGCCCGCAGTTCCGCGAGGTCCTGCGCCTGCGCGACCAGGCCCTCTTCCAGGCGGCGTTCCATCAGCCCGATCAGGCTGAAGCCCTCCTGGGTCAGCGGCCGCACGTCCCGCCCGGCCTTCTCCTCGTCCCGGACGACGCCCAGGATGCCGCGCAGGCGCTGCGCTTCCGGCCAGTCGAAGTACAGCGCGAAGCGCCGCGCGCTTTCCTCCAGCGTCGCGATGGACGCCGCGTCCGGCCCGGCGAACATGCGTTCCTGGGTGGACTTCATCAGTTCGGCCAGCACCTCGGACACGCGCTTTTTCGCCAGTGGGGCGGGCACGCTGAGCTGCAGGCGTTTGAAGACTTCCTTTTTCAGGATGTCTTCCAGGGTGGGGACGTCCAGCGCCTCCACGGTCGTGCCGCGCGCGATCGCGGCGTCCTGGAAGATCCGTTCCAGTGCGCGGGGCGACACCATGTCCCCCAGCATCTTGACGGGCAGTCGGGTCAGGCTCATGCGGTCAGACCTCCTCGTCCCAGTCGATGATCTGGGTCTGGTTCACGTTCACGGCCGCGCGGCGCCCGCCGATCAGGCCGAACTGCTCGCACAGGCCCCGGAAGCCGTAGGTGAGCAGCCCCGCCGCCGCGGCACTGAGCACCACCCACAGCCACAGCCCGTACCCGCCCTGCGTGAGGGTCAGGTTCAGCGCGGCGCGCAGCGGCGAGTTCAGGGTGTCGCCCAGCGCGCCCAGCAGGCCGCCCAGGCCCTCCAGGAACAGCGGCGTGAACAGCAGCGCCACGCCCGCCGCAATGGCGCGCCAGTAGGCGTTGCGGCCCCCGAACGCCAGGTGCAGGTACCGCAGCGGCACCACCGCCAGCGCGGCCAGCAGGGCCAGCAGCCCCGCCCGCGCCCAGCCGCTCAGCGCCTGCATGCCCGCGCCGGACACCGCGTTCAGGGTCAGGGGCGGCTGGCCCTGGCTGGCGCGTTCCACGTTCGCCAGCTGGCCCATCAGGGCCTCCACGTCCTGCGGGCGCAACGGATGCAGGGCCTGCGCGCCCTCCAGGCGGCGGTTCAGCGCCGCGAAGCCCTCGGCCTGCCGCAGCGTGTCCGTCACGCCGCCCAGCGCCTGCCACGCCACCGCCAGGTGCTCGCGCGCGGCCGGCGTGTCCCCGGCGCTGGCCGCCGCATGCGCGCGGGCCAGGGCGGCGTACACGTCGGTCTGGCCGCTCACCATGCTGCTCCCGCCGGTCACGGGCGCCGGGGTGGGCGTGGGGGCGGGATCGGGCGCCGCCGGGGTCACGGTCGTGGGCGGCGCGGCCGGCTCAGGAGCCGAGGTCGCGCTGCCGGTCGTGCCGGCCGCGGGCGGGGCGGCCAGGGTGGCCGTGAAGGCCCGCATGCCGCGGCGCAGGTCCTGCAGCGAGCCGGTCAGCCCGGCGGTGTCCCCGCCGGCCAGCTGCCGCAGGGCGTTCCCGAACTGCGAGAGCCGCAGGTCGCCCACGCCGGCGGCGTCCTGCACGACGCTGAACCACCCGGTCGCGCGGGCCAGTGCCAGGTACGACGCGGCGTCCTGCCGGGGCTGCACGCTGCCCAGCGCGGCGTTCACCTTGCCGGTCGCGGCGCGCTGCAGCCGCCACGCCACCTCGGGCAGCCGCCCGCTCGTCCCGGCCGTGACCAGCGCCTGCCCGGACGCGCCCTGCAACCCGAACTCGCGCGCCAGCAGCTGCAGCTGCGCCGCGCCGTTCCCGCCGCCCCCCGACAGGCCGGAGAGGGTCTGGTCCATCAGGGCCTTGCGCAGCAGGCCGCGCGCGAGTTCCACCTGCGCCTGCAATTCAGCCGGGCTGCGGCCCAGCGCGGCGCGGGCCGCGCCCATGGCGTCCCGCACGCCGGAGGCCAGCTTGCGGTTTTGCAGGGTGGGTTCCAGGGTGTCGAAGGCCGCCACGGCCCGGTCCAGCTGCGCCAGCGCCTGCGGCGCGGAACCCGGGCGGACGCGGGCGGCGGTGTCCAGGCTGCCGGCCACCTCGCGGTAGGCGGTGAGGTCCTGCGCGCCGGCCGCGCCCAGCAGGGCGAGGCCGAGGGTGAGGGCAGTGCGGGACAGGGCGGTCTGGGTCACGCCACCACCTGAAGCTGCTGCAGGTCCACCAGCAGCCGCCCCACGTTCACCTGCGGGCCGGCCACGACCGCCACGCAGTACGCGCCCAGGGGCCGCATGCACACGGTCCGGCCGTCCAGGTCCACGGACAGCAGCTGCAGCGCGCGGCGCTGGAACAGCAGGGCGGTCGCGGCGACCACGCCGCCCAGCGCGGTGCTGTCGCGCAGCGAGCGGGCCTTGATGACCTCGCCGTTGGCGCGGCACACCAGCACGCTCTGCACGCCCACCACGCGGGCCAGGGTCTGGATCAGGTCCTCCTGCTCGGCCGGGTCGTCCAGGCGGAAGTGGCGTTTGACGGCCGAGGCGGTGTACTCCGGGTCGTCGAACTCGAAGTCGTCGGCGCCCAGGTCCACGTCCCCCCAGCCGGTCGCGGTGAGCGCGTCGTCCGCGTGGGTGGCCCAGGCGGCCGCCGAGCGGTCCTCGGGGGCGGGCTCCAGGAACAGGGTGGGCGCCTTGGGGTAGCGCGCGGCCATGCTCATGGACAGCTGCCTGAGTTCCATCTGGGCGCGTTCCCGGGGCATCACGCTCTGCAGCCGGGCCAGCAGCGGCCCGGACAGCACCCTCTGCATGTCCTGGGCCGTGACGCTTTCCGGCGTGAGCTGCTGGTCGCGCAGCACCGTCCGGACCATCGTTTCTGCGGCCCGTTCAGACACCACGCCTGAAAGGGCCTGCACCGTCATGGCATACACCGCGTTCGTCATGAGAAACCTCTCACCCCACTATAAGAGTCCGGGTGTCACAGCACTATTGCGCACTTCCCATGCGCGCACGGCCCGCCGCGAGCCGGCGCTTCGTAGTCCAGCGTGCTGTGTGGGACTTCCGTCCCCGCGTTTACTGCTGGCATGACGCTCCCCGCGCCCCGCCGGTCCGCGCCTGTGCCCCCCGGGACGCGGGACGCCCTGCACTGGTGCCAGGCCGTCACGCGGCGGTCCAGCCACACCTTCTACCTCGCGTCCCTGCTGTACCCCCGGGAGGCCCGGCACGCCGTGTGGGCGGTGTACGCCGCCTGCCGCGTCGGGGACGACCTGGTGGACGCCGTGACCGGCCCGGGCGCCCAGGAACGCGCGGCCACCCGCGAACACCTGACCGCGTGGCGCGCGGCCATCGCCGCCGCCTGGACCGACCCGGCCGGCGTGCAGGCCGAGGCCTACCCCTACAGCCGCGCGCTGGCCTGGGCCACGCGGCGCTTCCCGATACCCGAATCAGCCTTCGAGGAACTGCACCAGGGCTTCCTGATGGACCTTGACGGCCGCGAGTACGCCACCCTGGCCGACCTGGAGGTGTACTGCCGCCGGGTGGCGGGCGTGGTGGGCCTGATGATCGCGCCCATCGGCGCCTACCGCGGCGGCGAGGACACCCTGCGCGCCGCCCTGGCGCTGGGGCAGGCGATGCAGCTCACGAACATCCTGCGGGACGTCGGCGAGGACCTCAACATGGGCCGCGTGTACCTCCCGGCCGACCGCATGGCCGCGCACGGCGTGACCCGCGCCGACCTGAACCGCATGGCCCGCACCGGCGCCATCACGCCCGAGTACCGCGCGCTGATGCGGGAACTCAGCGCACAGGCCCGCGCGTGGTACACGCAGGGCCGCGCCGGGCTGCCCATGCTGCATGGCCGCCCCCGGCTGGGCGTGCAGGTCGCCGCGCGGCTGTACGAAGGCATCCTGGACGCCCTGGAGCAGGGCGGGTACGACAACTTCACCCGCCGCGCGCACCTCCCCGGCCGCCGCCGCCTGCAGCTGGCCGCCGCCGAGGTCTGGCGGGAACTGCGCCCCGGCCCGCCGCTGCCCGACGCCCTGGACCGCCCCGCCATGCGCTCCAGCTGACCCACGCCCCCAGATGCTCGCCCCCCAGAGGACTGCCCTTGACTGACCTGCCTGCTGCCCGCCGCCCCGCCGAGAACGCCGTGCCCACCCGACCGAAACGCGCCGTGATCATCGGCGCGGGCTTCGGCGGCCTGAGCCTGGGCATCCGCCTGCAGAGCCTCGGGCTGGACACCGTGATCGTCGAACGCCTGGACGGTCCCGGCGGGCGCGGGTACCAGAAACGCACCCCGGACGGCTACGTGTTCGACATGGGCCCCACCGTGATCACCGTGCCGCACTTCCTGGAGGAACTGTTCCGCCTCGAACGCGGCCAGCCGGCCCTGGACGGCCCGGACTTCCCGGACGACGTGAGGGGCGCCGAACGCGTGAAGACCGGCGACAGCGGCGGGCCCCGCACCCGCGAGTACGTGCAGCTGCGGCCTATCCTGCCCTTCTACCGCATCGTGTTCGACGACGGCACCTACTTCGACTACGACGGCGACCCCGAGAACACCCGCCGCCAGATCCGGGAACTCGCCCCGCAGGACCTCGCCGGGTACGAACGCTTCCACAAAGACGCCCAGGCGATCTTCGAACGCGGCTTCCTGGAACTGGGATACACGCACTTCGGGGACGTGGGCACCATGCTGCGCGTCGTGCCGGACCTGCTGAAACTGGACGCCGTGCGCACGCTCTTCAGCTTCACCAGCAGGTATTTCCAGTCCGACAAGCTGCGGCAGGTGTTCTCCTTCGAGACGCTGCTGGTGGGCGGCAACCCCCTGAGCGTCCCCGCCATCTACGCCATGATCCACTTCGTGGAGAAAACCTGGGGCGTCCACTACGCCATGGGCGGCACCGGCGCGCTCGTCCGGGCGCTGGAACGCAAGTACCGCGAACTCGGCGGGGAAGTGCGGTACGGCGCGGGCGTGCAGGGCATCACCGTGACCGACGAGTGGGGCCGGCCCGTCACCCGCCCCGTCGGCCCCCGCGTCGCGCGGGGCGTCACGCTGGACAGCGGCGAGGAGCTCCCCGCCGACCTCGTGATCAGCAACGGCGACTGGGCGAACACCTACCTCAAACGCGTGCCCGCCGCCGCCCGGCTCGTGAACAACGACCTGCGCGTGAAGGCCGCCCGGCAGAGCATGAGCCTGCTCGTCATCTACTTCGGCTTCCGCGACGACGGCCGCCCCCTGAACCTCCAGCACCACAACATCCTGCTCGGCCCCCGCTACGAGGCCCTGCTGCGCGAGATCTTCGGGGACAAGACCCTGGGCCGGGACTTCAGCCAGTACCTGCACGTCCCCACCCTCACCGACCCCAGCCTCGCCCCGCCCGGCCACCACGCCGCCTACACCCTGATTCCCGTCCCGAACGCCGCCAGCGGCCTGGACTGGACCGTGGAGGGGCCGAAACTCGTGGACCGCGTGTACGCCTACCTCGACGAGCGCGGCATCATCCCCGGTCTGCGCGACCGGCTCACGCACAGCGAGTACGTCACCCCCGACTACTTCGCAGGCACCCTGGACAGCCACCTCGGCAACGCCTTCGGCCCGGAACCCCTCCTCGCACAGAGCGCCTTTTTCCGCCCGCACAACCGCAGCGAGGACGTCCGCAACCTCTACCTCGTCGGCGCGGGCGCCCAGCCCGGCGCCGGCACGCCCGCCGTGATGATGTCCGCCAAGATGACCGCCCGGCTCATCGCCGAGGACCTGCACCTCAACCTGAAGTAGGGGGCTGAAGCGGGTCGTACGGCAGCCCCAGCAGGGTGCCGGCGCCGTTCCAGCCGGACAGCACCGACAGCGGGACCCCGCCGCCCGGGTGGACGGTGCCGCCCACCTGCGCGAGATTCCGCACGCCCTGGATGGTCCAGCCGGGGCGGAGGCTGCCGGTCAGGCCGTGCGGGGCGCGGCCGTACAGCGCGCCGTGCAGGGAGGTCCGGGCGTATTCGGCAGGCGTGAGCGCGCGGGCCTCCGTGACCGCCAGCGGGAACCGGGAGTGCAGGGTGCGCCGCAGGAAGGCCGCGTACGCCTCCCGATCCTCGCCCAGCACCTCGCGCGGGGGGGCATTCACCAGCAGGAAGCCGGCCCGGCCGTCCAGGTGCAGGTACAGCGTGGGGTCACGCGGGAGTCGGCCGGCGCGGATGTCGGCCCACTCGCAGGCGTAGTCGTCCGGCCAGAACAGGTGGTGGGCAGGCGCGTGCGTGTCTTCCAGCCGGAGTTGCAGCGCGAACCCGCTGACCCCCAGGCGCGGCGCCGTGACGGGCCGGCCCAGCCACGCGCGGGTGAGGTGGTGGTCCACGGCGCTCACCCAGGCGTCCGCCCGGAGGGCCCCGGCCCCGGTGTGCGCGGCCGTGATCCGGCCGCCCTGCGTCTCCAGCCGCTCCACGCGGGTGTTCCAGCGGAACTCCACGCCGCGCCGCTCGGCCTCCGCGTGCAGCTGCCCGGCCAGGGCGCGCAGGCCGCCGCGCAGGTGCCACACGCCCTCGCCCAGTTCTACCCAGGCGATGTTGTGCAGCACGGCCGGCGCGCGGTACGGATCGGCGCCCAGGTACGTGGCGAACCGCAGCCAGAAGGGCGTGAGGAAGGGACCGTTGTGCACCAGCTGCGCGAGGGGCAGTCCCGGTTTCGCCGCCAGTCCGTGCCGCAGGCCGTACCGCGCGAGGGCCGGCAGGCTGGGAGGCGGCGCGAACAGGAACGTCCCGGCTGCGCCCTCGTAGATCTCGCGGGCGGTGTTCAGCAGCGCCTGGAAACGCGGGCGTTCCGCGGGCGTGAGCTGCGCCAGGGTGGCGGCCAGCCCGCCGTGCAGCGCCGCCTGCGGCGCAAAGGTCCGGCCGCTCTGCGCGTGGTACGTGGTGAGCGGGGAGGCCAGCGTCAGGTCCGGGGCCGGCCAGGCCAGCCGGGCCGCCAGCGCGCGGAACAGCCCGGGCATGGTGACCACCGTGGGCCCGCTGGGCACGTCCGCCCAGCCCAGTGCGGCCTTGCCGCCCGGGCCGGGCAGGGCGTCCAGAACGGTCACGTCCGCGCCCGCCTGCCGCAGCCGCAGCGCCGCGGCCAGCCCGGCGAAGCCCGCCCCGATCACGACCACCCTCACGGCGCCCCCTGCGCGTACCGGCGGCCCTTCCAGGCCACCGTGCGCCGCCATGCCCGCGCGAACACCGGCAGGGACAGCAGCGGCACGGCCGGCAGCAGCGCCACCTCCGCCAGGTCGGCCGGGCGGGTGCGGCCCGTGATGCAGCGCACCAGCAGGCCCCCCAGCAGGCCCAGCGCGATCAGGGGCCGGTCGCGGCGCAGCAGCGGCAGCGTGTACGCGCCCAGGTTCAGCGCCCACGAGCCCAACAGGGCGGCGCGGGACCCGCCGTGCATCGGCAGGGCATTCTTCCCGAACCCCCGCACGGACTCCGGGAACGAGCGGTACATCCGCACGCTGATGAGGTCCCGGCCGAGCGCCAGCATGGCCCCCTGACCGCTGGCCTTCACGGCGCGGGCCAGGGCCACGTCCTCCAGCAGCAGGGCCCGCACGCCCGCGTGCCCACCGGACGCCGCGTACGCCTCCCGGCGGAACAGCATCACCTGCCCGTTCGCGGCACTGGCGGTGCGGTGCGGGATCCGCAGGACCGGCGCGGGCAGGAAGGACAGCAGGACGTCGTCCACCAGCGGCGTGAGCAGCCGCTCACCGACCCCCACGTTCGCCTGCCGCGGAAACACGCTCAGCAGGCCCGGGCGGTCCCGGTCCCAGGCGTGCAGCAGGGCGTCCAGCGCCCCCGGGTGCCAGGTGACGTCCGCGTCGGTGAACAGCAGCCACTCGCCGCTCGCCGCTCCGGCCAGCTGCCAGCACGCCCAGGCCTTCCCGGTCCAGCCGGCCGGGAGGGGCGTCCCGGGCTGCACGCGTGCGCCCAGCGTCCGGGCCACGTCGGCGGTGCCGTCGCGGCTGCCGTCGTCCAGGACGACCACCTCGCCCGCGCCTTGGGCCAGCAGGCCCGGCAGGGTGTCGCGCAGGTTGTGCGCCTCGTCCCGCGCGGGCACCAGCACCGATACCCGCGCCCGCGCCGGGTGCGGCCCCGGCGGGCGGGTCAGGCGCGGGAAGGCCCACAGGTTCACGGCCAGCGTGGCCAGTTTCACGCCCAGGAACGCGGCCGGAATCAGGCGCAGCAGGCCGCGCGTCATTCCATGCCCCGGGTCAGGCGGGCCAGCAGGCGCGAGGCGAGCGGCACGTCCGGCGGCTCGCGGCGCCCGGACGTGATCGGCGTGTACCCGGGCAGGGGGCGCTCCGGGTCCGCAGCGTGCAGCGCGGCGTCCAGCTCACCGAGCACGGCCCTCAATGCCCCTTCCAGCCCGTCCGGTTCACAGGGTGCCCCGGCGCGCAGGTACGCTTCCGGCCAGCGCGCGCCGCGCACCACCACCCGCACCGCGACCGGCACCAGCGGCACCCCGGCTGTCCGCGCCACCCACGCCGCGCCCGGGTGCAGGGGTTGCAGGGGCCCTGGCCCGATCCGGCCTTCCGGGAACACCACCACCCAAGCGCCCGCCCGCGCCGCGCCCACCAGGGTCCGCAGGCGGCTGGGCGGCACTGCCCCGACCAGCCGCAGGAAGGGGAAGCGGGCGTACTGCCCGGCGTCCATCAGCACCTGCACCGGCCGGCCGGCGTGCGCGGCGAGTTCGCGCAGCAGGTACCCGTCCCACCATGACGCGTGGTTCGGCGCCAGGACCGCCCCGCCAGCCGGGAGGGGCCCCGCCGCCCACACGCCGCCCAGGTCCCGCTGCACGCTGCGGCGGATGCTGGCGTTCAGCATGGCCCGCGCCGCCCGCGCAGTGGGGGGGGCTCCGCTCACCGGGTCACCACAGGACGCGTTGCCCCGCGCCCCCGCCGCTCTGCCAGGACGCGGGCGAGCAGGCCGGCCGCGCCCATCAGCAGCAGCGTGCCCAGCGCCGCGCCCGGCTGGCCCAGCAGCAGCAGCCCGCCCGGCAGGAAGAACACCTCCAGCCCGAACGCCAGCGCGGGACTGGGCCGCTCCGGCCGGGTGAACATCACGGGTGCCAGGCGCGTGAACAGCCATGCCAGGCCCGTTCCGACCGCCCACCAGCCCAGGAAGTTCAGCAGCGGCGCGCCGCTCCACAGCGGGCGCGGGTCCGCCCAGGTCCAGAAGCCGTGCCCGGTCATCAGGGGTTCCAGCCCGGCGTCCCAGGCGGCCAGCAGCAGGCCCGACAGCCACGCGCGGCCCCGGGCGAGCAGGGTGGTCACGACCGGCATGGCGAACCACCCCAGCGGCACGAGCAGCGGCACACCCCCCAGCAGCGGGCCGGGCGCGCCGTCATAGGAGTACACCCCGAACGGCCAGCCGGTCACGCTGCCCAGTTTCTCCACCGCCCAGCCCAGCGTGACGCCCAGCACCGCCATCCCGGTCGCCCGCGCCGCGCCCGCGTGCCGGGCCACGAACAGCCACGCGGCCAGGGTGAGCAGGCCGGTGCTCAGCGTGGCGAGCAGCGGGAATCCGGCCGGCCACAGCGGCACGGGGATGCGCAGCAGGAACGCCAGGATGGTCACGCCCAGCCACGGCGTCAGCCAGCGCAGGCCGCCCTGCACGCGGGGCAGGGACTCGCGGTGCAGGAACAGCATCACGCCCGTGACCACCAGCAGGTTCGTGATCAGGAAGAAGACCATCTCCTCCAGCGGCAGCGGCCCCACGCCGGGGCCCAGCGTGTAGCGGTCCGAGATGGCCCAGATGCCCTGGGAGATCGCAACGGCGTCCGTCAGCCACAGATACGCGGTGGGGACCAGCACGGCCGTCCAGTACACCCGCGCGCGGCGCATCACGAGGTCCCCGCCGAACGCCCACTGCCCCGCCAGGACCGGCATCGCCCACGCCAGGATCAGGCCCAGGTACAGGCTCTGCTCGCTGCGCAGGCACCACGCGCCCAGCAGCGACAGGCCCATCAGGAAGGCCGCGCCGCCCCAGCGCACCAGGGCCGCGTTCGGGCGGGATGCGGCCTCCTGGCCCCGCCCGGCCGCGTCGCGGCGCAGCAGCCACAGCAGGAACAGCCCGGTGATCAGGGTCTGCAGGATGAAAAACGCGTACTCCTCGTACGGCACGTACCCGATCCGGCCCAGCACCCGGTCCGGCGGGTAGGTCCACACCTCGCGGTACACCAGGTAGTTGTCCCAGGGCGTGGTGTACAGGAAGGCGATCACCGGCAGCGCCCAGTACCCCATCCAGGCGTGCCGGTCGTCCGGCTGGTACGGCCCGGCCAGCGCGCCGCGGCGCCGGGCCGTGACCACCGCCAGGATCAGCAGCAGCGGCACGATGAACACCAGGTGGTACTGCAGGTACGTCATCGGCCGCCCCGGCGGGTCAGGTCCCGCAGCAGCACCCGCGCGGCGTTGCGGCCGGACGCACCCATGATCCCGCCGCCCGGGTGCGTGCTGGCCCCCGTGAGGTACAGGCCCTGCACGCCCGGCCAGCGGTAGTTGCCGGCACCCAGCCAGGGCCGCAGCGCGAACATCTGGTCGGTGGTCATCTCCAGGTGCATGACGTTCCCGCGGTGCAGGCCCAACTCTCTCTCCAGCCACAGCGGCGTCTGCACGAGTTCCCCCACGATGCTGTCCCGCGTGCCGGGCGCGTAGTGCTCGAAGGCAGTCAGGATGCTCTCCCTCGCCTCCGCGGCGCGCGTTTCCCAGCTGCCACGGGCGAGCTGGTACGGGTAGTACTGCGCCCACAGCCACAGCACCTCCCCGCCGGGCGGGGCCAGCGAGTCGTCCACGGCGCTGAAACTCATGGCGACCAGCGGCGGGTCACTGGCCGGTTCGCCGCCCAGGTACTGCCCGTAACTGCGCATCAGCTGCCGTTCGTTCCGGATCAGCAGGCCCAGGCCCACGCGGCTCTCCGGTTCGCGGTGGTGCCGGTACTGCACGGGGCGGTCCAGCGCGAGGCGCAGGATCATCCCGAAGCCGTTGCCCACCCGCACCTCCCGTGCGGCGGGCGGCACGTACTCGTCCGGCAGGGCGCGGGCGGTCGTCAGGACGTGCGTGCCCGACACCACCACCCGCGCCGTGACCTCCTGTCCGTCCTCCAGCCGCACGCCGCAGGCCCGCCCGCCCCGCACCACGATGTCCCGCACCGGGGCGTTCAGGTGCACCTCGCCGCCGTGCGCGGTCACCACCCGCGCCAGCACCTTCGTCAGGGTGCCGCTGCCGCCTTTGGGCCGGGCCACGCCGCCCTTGTGGTACAGCGGGTGCCACAGCAGAAAGGGCGCGCTGATCGCCTCGGTGGGCGGGGGCCCGCTCTGCGCCGCCATCCACACCAGCGGCGCCCGGACGCGTTCCTCGCTGAAGTGCTCGGCTGCCACGTCCCCGTACGGCCGCAGGATGCGCGTCAGCTGCCGCAGCGCGTCCCGGCCCTGCCCGGACCTCATCGCCATGCGGCCCATCTCCAGCGGCCCGGGCGTGGCGTTGAACAGGTCCACCACGCTCTCCGCAAAGGGCGTCCACTCCTTCAGGAAGCGCCGGTACGCCTCCCCCTGCCCGGGAAACAGGGCGTCCAGTTCCGCGGCGGTGCGCTCGGCGTCCCGCCAGATGAACCACGGCGTCTCCCCGTCCGAACAGTGAAACATGGGGTCCAGTTCCAGGTACTGCAGCCCGTAACGGGTGAGTTCCAGCTCGCGCACCACCGGCGTCATGCGGATCAGGATGTGCGCGCTGCCGCCGTAATCGAAGCGGTACCCGGGCACCAGTTCCTCGGTGCTGACCGCCCCACCCGGCAGGTGGCGGCGCTCGAACACGCCCACCTTCAGGCCCGCCTGCGCGGCGTAGGCCGCCGTGACCAGGGCGTTGTGGCCCGCACCCACCACCAGCACGTCGTAATCCGGCATCCGGGGCAGTCTGTCACGGCCCGGGGCGCCCGGCCTGCGGGACCGGCTACAAAAGCAGGCCTGTCCTGGCGGGCCTGCGCCTCACACGGGCAGAGAGGGGAGAGGCGCGTGGCCGGCTCCCCTCTCTGCCGCTCCGGCCCCTACAGCTGGTTCAGGTCGCGTTCGGCCGCCTGCTTGATGGGGTTTCCCCGCGTCAGGGGCGTCTCGGCCTGCGCGCCGCGCCGGGCGTCCGGGCGACCGGTGGGGTCCGGCAGGGTCCGGGTGACCAGGGCCATGACATCCGCGGTGAGCCCCGGCGCGAGCGCCGACGCCCAGCGCAGCAGGTGCGCGGGCCCGCCGATCATGGCCTCGCTGTCCCCGCGGACCAGCGCGCCCACGATCTGCCGGGCGGCGCGGGGGGCGTCCAGCGACAGCAGCGGCACGTTGTCCAGCGTGGCGAACACCGCGTACTCCTTCTCGAACTGCCCTTTGACCGTGACCCGCCGGGCGCTGCCGGTGCGCATCAGGGCCGGCAGGACCGTGGTGACCGTGACGCCCTGCGGCGCCAGTTCCGCGCGCAGCGCCTGCCCCAGCCCGTACGACGCGAACTTGCTCACGCTGTAGGGCCCCAGGTGCGGAATGGCCGCCTTCGCCGCGACGGACGACACGATCAGTACCCGGCCCCGCGCGCGTTTCAGGTGCGGCAGGGCCGCGCGGGTTACGCGCAGCGCGGCGAAACCGTTGACCTGCATGATGTGCTCGAAGTCGGCCTCGGTCATGTCGGTCAGCGGCCCGACCTGGATGATCCCGGCGTTGCTGACCACCACGTCCAGCTGCCCGTAGTGGGCCACCGTGGCCTGCACGGCGCGCTCCAGGCTGGCCGCGTCGGTCACGTCCGCCACCACGCGGATCGCCTGCCCGCCCCGCGCCCGGACGTCCTGCACCGCCCGGTCCAGTTCCGCGGCGTCCCGGGCCAGCAGCGCCACCCGCGCGCCCCGCCCGGTCAGTTCCCGCGCCAGGGCCAGCCCCAGGCCCCGCGACCCGCCCGTGATCAGCACGACCTTCCCGCTCAGGTCGTACGGCCGGGCCCGCAGGCGCCGCGCCGCCAGGAGGGCCACGCCGGCCCCCAGCAGCAGCCGTGCCGGCCCTCTCACGCGGCCCGCCTCATGCCCAGGGGTTCAGCACGACCTTGATGCAGCCGTCGTGCTTGTCCCGGAAGGTCTTGTACAGGTCCGGCGCCTGATCCAGGGACGCGCGGTGCGTGATCACGAAACTCGGGTCGATCTGGCCCGCCTCGATCCGCGACAGCAGCGGGTACACGTGCTTGTGGGTGTGCGTCTGGCCCATGCGGAAGGTCAGGCCCTTGGCGAAGGCCGCGCCCATGGGCATCTTGTCCACCAGCCCGCCGTACACGCCCGGCAGGCTCACGGTGCCGCCCTTCGCGCAGCTCAGGATCGCCCAGCGCAGCGCCGTGATCCGGTCGAAGGTCAGGCGCATCTTCTGCTGCGCACGGTCCATCGCCGCGCCCGGCCCGTGCCCGTGCGCCTCCATGCCCACCGCGTCGATCACGTGGTCCGGGCCGCGCCCGCCGGTCGCCTCACGCAGCGCGACCAGCACGTCCTCCTGCTCGTAGTTGATGGCCTGCGCGCCCGCCGCCTCGGCCATCGCCAGCCGCTCCGGGAACCGGTCGATGGCGATCACGTGCGCGGCGCCCAGCAGGTACGCGCTGCGGATCGCGAACTGACCCACCGGCCCGGCCCCGAACACCGCCACCACGTCCCGGCCGGGCACGATGTCGCACTGCAGCGCCGCCTGGTAGCCGGTGGGGAAGATGTCGGTCAGGAACAGCACCTGCTCGTCTTTCAGGTCCGACTCGATCCGGAAGCCGCTCACGTCCGCGAACGGCACCCGCACGTACTGCGCCTGCCCGCCCGCGTACCCGCCGTACATGTGCGAGTACCCGTAGATCCCGCCGCCGCTGGTGCCGCCGTACAGCGCTTCGGCCATGCGGTGGTTGGGGTTGCTGTTGTCGCAGGCGCTGTAATGCCCGCGCACGCAGTGGTCGCACACTCCGCAGGAGATGTTGAACGGCACCACCACGCGGTCCCCGACCTTCAGCTTGGTGACCTCGCGGCCGACCTCCACGACCTCGCCCATGAACTCGTGGCCCAGGATGTCGCCCTTTTCCATGCTGGGAATGAACCCGTCCAGCAGGTGCAGGTCCGACCCGCAGATGGCCGTGGACGTGATGCGCACGATGGCGTCGGTGGGCAGCAGCAGCGTGGGGTCCGGCACGGTTTCCACGCCCACCTTGTTCGTTCCCTGCCAGACGATCGCCTTCATGCCGTGCCTCCCTGGGGCGCGTTGCCCTGTGCGCCGTGCTCGGCGTCCTGCTGGTCCTGCCCGGCCTTGGGGCCCTCGTCCTTCATGGCCTTCCCGGCGTCCGGGCGGCCGCTCGTCTGCCCGTTCGTGGTGGGGTTGAAGCCCAGTTCCTGCTCCCGCTTGAAGCGCATCAGGTCGTCCCGCAGCTGCTGTGCCGGCTCCTGCCCGAACGCCCGGGCGATCACCGCGCCGGTCGTGCCCAGCGGCGGCCGGTACGACAGGCGCACCACGATCTCCGTGCCGCGCGCGCCGGGCGCCTCGCGGAACAGCACCTCGCCGCTGTTCTCAATCATGGACCCCGGCAGCGACTGCCAAGCGATCCGGCGGTCCTGTTCCTCGGCGGTGCGCTCGGCCTCCCAGCTCACGTGCTGCCCCAGCGGCGCCTTCACCGTCCACTTGGAGCGGTTGCCGTCCAGCACCTCCACGCTCTCCAGGTGCGACATCAGGCGCGGCAGGTTCTCCAGTCTGCGCCAGTACTCGTACAGGCCCGAGACCGGCCGGGCGATGGTCACGGCGTCACGCACCACCACCTCGCCCGGGTCGGCGCCCACCTCGATCTTCAGGGCCGGCGCGACCGGGTTGCTGCCCTTCCAGGCCAGGTACCCCAGGCCAGCGCCCGCGCCGCCCAGCAGCAGCGTGCCCAGCGTCGAGCGGCTCCTGAGGCCCAGGGCCAGCAGCGTGCCGCCCAGCAGCCCGAACAGCGAGCGTTCGGACAGCACCATGTCGGGGGTGGCCGCGGGGGCCGACGTTCCCGGTTCTTCACGCATCGTCATGGGTTCACTCCTTCCGGCATCGGCCCGGGCGCGGCCGGACCGTGGGGTCCGGCCACCCACCCCGCCGTGAGAGGGTCACGCCCCCGCGCGGGCGGGCACGTCCCCGACTCCCCGGCCGTCCGCCGACCGGGAAGGCAAAGCGCAGACCCTCACGCTACCCAGCCGAGTGTGTTCCCCGCCCTCCAGTCCGGTAAACGCCACTTCACGCGCCTCAGGGCTGCCATGACACCCCGGTGAAGGCCGTTCAGGGTTTCGGCCCCGCCCCGGCCGGCTCCGGCCGGACCGCGTCACTGGCGTACCCGCTCGCCTGCAGGTGGTACAGCGCCGCGTACTTCCCGTCCCGGGCGAGCAGCTCGGCGTGACTGCCGGCCTCCGTGACCACCCCGCCTTCCAGCACGATGATGAAATCCGCCAGCCGCACCGTGGAAAAGCGGTGCGAGATCAGGAACGTGATCCGCTCCCGCGCCTGCCCGCGCAGCGCCTCCATCGTCTCGAACTCCGCGCGGGCGTCCAGCGCGGCCGTCGGTTCGTCGAACACCAGCACCGACGCGTCCCGGAAGTACAGCCGCGCCAGCGCCAGGCGCTGCCACTGCCCGCCCGACAGCTGCCGCCCCCCCTGGAACAGCCGCCCCAGGCGCGTGCCCAGGCCCTCCGGCAGGGTGTCCACGTACGCCGCCCCGGCCCGCCCGATGGCCTGCTCCACGCCCGCCACGTCCTCCAGCCGCGCCACCTCGGCAATCGCCACGTTGTCCTGCACGGTCATCTGGTACTGCCCGAAATCCTGGAAGATGATGCTCATCTCCCGCTGCACGCTCCGCGGCGAGAACCGCGTGGCGTCCAGTCCGTTCAGCAGGATCCGCCCGGCCGTCGGCTCGAACAGACGTGTCAGCAACTTCACGATGGTCGTCTTGCCCGCCCCGTTCTCCCCGACCAGCGCCAGCGCCTGCCCGCGCCGCACTGTGAAATTCACGCCCCGAAGCACATCCCGGTCCGTCAAGGGGTACCGGAATCCCACCCCCTCGAACTCGATGGTGTGAATCGGGCCTGTCCACACCTCCCCGGCATCCAGGTCCCGGTCCGGCAACTCCAGGAACCCGAACAGGTTCCGCATGTACAGCAGGTTCTGGTAGATGCCGCTCAGGCCGTTCAGGAACCCCGACACCGTCCCCTGCACCTGCGCGATCCCCAGAATGAACACGCTGAAATCCCCCACGCTGATCATTCCGTCCGCCGCGCGGCGCAGAATCAGCGCGCTCGCCAGCCCGATCAGCAGCGCCGACACCAGCGACGCCCCGAACCCCCACGCCGCCCGGCGACGCACGATGTCCTCCAGCTGCCGCCGGAACCCCAGGTAGTACTCCCGCCAGCGCGCCAGCAGGTACGGCTCGAACCCGAACAGCCGCACCTCCTTCACCAGCGTGTCCGACGTCAGCAGACTCCCCAGGTAGTTCTGCACCCTCGCGTCATGCGTCTGCCAGCGCAGCATCCGGTAGTTCTCCACCCCGAACCGGTTACTCACCCACACGCCCGGCAGGCTCGCCAGCAAGATCAGCGGCAGCACCCACACACCCAACTGCGCGATCAACGCGCCCACCGACACCAGCGTCACCACCGCCCCGATCAGCCCGATCAGCTGCAACGCCACGCCCAGCGGCCGCGTGCCCACCTCCCGGTACGCCTGCTGCAACTTGTCGTACGTGTCCGCGTTCTCAAAGGACTCCACGCTCATGCCCGCCGCCTTGTCCAGAATCCGGCGGCTCACCGCATGCTGCAAACTGTCCCCCAGCAGCTGCTGCGCCGCCGACTGAAACGTCGAGAGCAGGCTCCCCAGCACCGTCAGACCCACCTGCACCGCCAGCAGCGTCAACAGCGCCGCGTACGTCACGTTCCCCTGCGCCGCCCGCGCCACCTCATCCAGCAGCAACTTGCCCACATATAGGTTCGCGGCCGGCAACGCACTCCCGGTCAGGCTGGTCACCGCGTACACCAGCGTGTGCCGCGGACTGGCCTGCCACACCATCCGCAGCGTCTCCAGCAGGTCCCCAGGATTCAACTTCACGCCCGGGTCCGCCTTCGCCTCCCGCGGCGGCCGCAACTGATCCGGCCCGCCCCTCAACTCCGGCCCCACACGCCCAGGCCCCCCACCACACGCCTCGTCATCCCCCGATTCTGAACCCCCACCCCCACCAGAGGTGAGGCCAGTCCTTACCATCCGGGCGGCACTCGGCCCACCAGACAGAAAAAGCCCCCGCCCGGGCGGGGGTCCTGGTGGTGCACTCGCCGCGATTCGAACGCGGGGCCTGCCCCTTAGGAGGGGGCCGCTCTATCCAGCTGAGCTACGAGTGCAGGTGTGGTGGCCGGCAGGTGGGGTCTGCGGGCGGGGGGAGTATAGCAACTGCACGCCGTGCGCCCGTGAAGCCCCGTTCAGCGTGTGCGGGTGATGCGGCGCTCGTCCGGACGGCCGTCCAGGTGCTCCAGGTGCAGGATGGGCGCGGCCGGGTAGTCGGCGTAGAGCCCCTCGCCCCATTCGATCACGGTCAGGCGGGCGGTGCGGATCAGGTCCTCCAGGTCCATCTCGTACAGTTCGTTCACGTCCCGCACGCGGTAGGCGTCCACGTGCAGCACGCTGCCCTGCGGCGTGGGGTAGGCGTGCATCAGGGCGTAGGTGGGGCTGGTCACGGCGTCCGTGAATCCCAGCGCCCCCACCAGGCCCTGCGTGAGGGTGGTCTTGCCCGCGCCGAGTTCGCCTTCCAGGAAGAGCACACTGCCGGCCGGCAGATGCGCGGCCAGCGCGGCGCCCAGATCGCGCTGGGCTTGGTCGCCGGTCAGGGTGCGGGTCTCGCCGGGGGCCAGGGGAAGGGGGGCGGGCATGCGAGCAGGGTACGGCAGGGGCAGACGATGTGACACGGCCGGGCCGGTCCCGGGTGAGAATGGGGGCATGGTGACCGCGATCGTGATGGTGCAGGCTGAGCGTCAGCAGATTCCCGAGACGGCGGACGCGCTGGCGGGCGTGCCGGCCGTGCGTGAGGTGTACAGCGTGACCGGCGAGTGGGACATCGTCGCGATCATCAAGCTCGCCAATTACGATGAGCTGGATGATGTGGTGACCGGGCACCTGCGCAAGATTCCGGGCATCACGCGCACGCAGACCATGCTGGCGTTCCGGGCGTACAACGAGGGCCTGCTGGACCAGGGGTTCGGGGTGGGTCTGGATGAAAGCCAGCCGCAGTGATTGACGACCGCCTCAGGGGCTAGACAGGGAGTTCTTTTCTACAGTCAGGCGGTATTGCTTTCTGGCCGGGTGTCTCCTTATCAGGGGGAATGCCCGGCTGCTCCATGTTGGATGGCCCGTCCTGGCATTCAGGGTGTCCCGGTCAAGGAGGCAAGGAGCTCGGTCCATTTCATTCGGACCGCCGTTTCAGGCTTGGCCGTTCATTCAGAATCGAAGCTTTGAGAGCGAATTTGCGCCCCATGAATCATCAGGACGACGGGAAAGGTCAATCCCCTTCTGAATTGCTGCTCAAATGCGATGCTTTACAACAGGCGGCCCGGTCTTTCATACTGAGCGCGTCCGCCTGTTCAGGCATCACGCAATCACCTGGGTTGCGCCCCGGTGAACAGGCTGTAAACCGATCAAGGAGCACGACAATGCCTTACAAGAGACTCAGCGAGCAGGTCCGTGAACTCACCAACCCCCAGCGCAGCGATTCTTTCATCAAACTCTTCCGTGAAGCGGTCCGGGAGGGCAAGATCGAAGGCGCGTACCTGCCCGAGCGCTTTACGCTGCCCAAGGCGTTCACGAAGCGCGGCGCGGAAGGCACGTACCAGCGTGATGCGAAGGAAATGCTGTTCGACGCCACCCCGAAATTCGAAAAGTGGTTTGATCAGGTGAACCGGGATCTGGCCGTGTCCCGCCGCGGCAGCGCGCTGAAGCCCACCGCGGAGAACATTGAGGCCGGTCTGGTGGACTTCAAGGCTCTGGCGGCCGAGACCCGCAAGAAGATGCAGGCGAGTTACGAGAAGGGCCAGGCGCTGGGCAAGGGCCGCGCGAAGAGCCGCAAGTAACCTTCCCTGGAACGCCCGCCCTGGTCAGGTGCCGGGGCGGGCGCTGTGCTGCGTGGGGGGTGGGTATGCTGTCCGGATGACGTCTTCCGAATCCGTGACGCCGGCCGTGCCGGACGAGCGCCTGCCCGTGATCGTGGTGGGCGGGTTTCTCGGGGCGGGGAAGACCACGCTGGTGAATCACCTGATCCGCAGCCTGCCGCACCGGCTGGGCGTGATCGTGAACGAGTTCGGTGCGGCGGGCGTGGACGGCAGCCTGATCGAGCGCCTGGAGGAGGACGTGCAGGAACTCACGGCCGGGTGCCTGTGCTGCACGGGCCGGGACGACCTGCTGCGCGCCCTGGTGGAGATCGCCCTGCGGGAGCAGAAGCCGGACGCGGTGATCGTGGAACTCAGCGGCGTGGCCGATCCCACGCCCGTCCTGACCACGCTGCTGGACCGCACGGTCCGCGCGGCGTTTCGCGTGGCGACCCTGGTGGGCGTGGTGGACGCCCGGCACGTGCGCCGGACGCTGACGGACCACCCGGAGGCGGGGCGGCAGCTGGCGTACGCGAACGTGGTCGTGCTGAACAAGGTGGACCTCGCGGACCCGGCGGCGCTGGACCACGCCGAGGCGCTGATCCGCAGCGTGAACCCGCTGGCGCGGGTGGTGCGGGTGGAGCAGGGGCAGGTGGACGCGGCGGCGCTGCTGGCCCGGCGGGATTTCGATCCGGCGGTGCTGGAGGACAGCGCGCCCGTGCAGCACACGCCGGGCCTGACGTCGTTCACGCTGCGCGCGGACCGGGCGCTGGACCCGTACGCGTGGCAGCGGTTCATGACGTCGCACTTCCTGGCCCGGCCGGCGGAGGTCCTGCGCGTGAAGGGCTTCCTGAGCCTGCACGGGTACCCGCAGCGGGTGCTGTTCCAGGCGGTGCGGGACCTGTTCACCGCCGACGCCTGGGACGCCGCGGACGGCCGCAGCGAGCTGGTGGTGATCGGCCGAGGTCTGGACCGCGCGGAGTTCGAGGCGGGGTTCCTGGCGTGCCGGCTGCCGGACCCGGCGGACCTCATTCCCGACTGAGGGCCGGGGCGGGCGGCGTGGGTATGCTGGGCGCATGACGTTGCACCCGGACCTGAACTGGCCCACGCCTGAGGAAATGGCGCGCCTCTCCCCGCAGGAACTCGCGGCGCGTTTCGGGGGACTGTGCGGGACGCTGGGGGAGCGGCTGGGCGTGGAGTTCCTGAGCGTGGAACCGGCCCGGATCGTGGCGCGCATGCCGGTGGACGGCAACCGCCAGCCGGCCGGGCGGCTGCACGGCGGGGCGAGCCTGGCGCTGGCGGAGGAACTGGCGAGCGTGGGCAGCTGGCTGAACCTGGATCCGCTGCGGCAACTGGCGGTGGGCGTGGACCTAAACGCCACGCACGTGCGCGGCGTGACGGGCGGCTGGGTGACGGGCGAGGCGACCCTGACGTACCGGGGCCGGTCGCTGATGGTGTGGGCGGTGGAACTGCGCGACGAGCGGGGCCGGGTGACCAGCATGGCGCGCTGCACCTGCAACGTGATCAGCACCGGCGCCTGACCCCCGGCGGCCCGTGTCCTTGAGGCTCCCCTGGGATGCCGGGGGGGTGAGGGGAGCGTAAGGGCCGTGTCAGAGGGCTGCCCCTACGCTGAACCCTGCCCTGCACGAGCTTCCGACGCGTGCCCGGGCACTCGGGGTGCCCGCCATGATGACCAGTTCCGCCGCCCACCGCCTGCCCCCCACCGACCTGCTCGACCCGGACGGGTTCGAGGACCCCTGCTTCCTGGTGGTGGATCACCTGGAGTTCGCGGACGTGTCCGCCGTGCCGGAGGTGCAGGTGCTGGAGGGCGGGCAGGTGCTGACCTTCCGGTTCGGGAACGGGTACGGCGCGGTCGTGGCGCGGCAGGATCACCTGCCGGCGCTGACGGCGTTCGAGTTCTGCGTGCTGGACTGCACGCCCCCGGGCCTGCGGCCGACCTTCGACACGCCGGTCGCTTCGGCGCTGCTGGCGGGGCTGTCACACGGGATGGTCAGCGGGCTGCTGCGGCAGGCGCAGGCCCTGCCCCGGCACCCGGCGCTGCAGGCCGCAGACGCCGCCCTGCGCGACGAACTGTTCTGAGATTCTCCGGGCGTCATGTTCCCGCGCCGGCCACGTGGCCGGCGCGAACGCGTATGCTCTCCTGAACCAGGTTCAAAACAAGGCAGGAGGAACACGTATGGCGACGGGAAGACGCGGCGCAGGCCGCCGGGTGTCTTGGGTGGGATGGGTGGTGAGGGGGCTGCTGGGCCTGGTGCTGGCCGTGGCGGCCGTGATCGGCGGGGCGTTCCTGTGGGTGCGGAGCACGGCGCTGCCGCGCGTGGCGGGCGCCGCGGTGGTGCAGGGCCTGTCCGGGCCGGTCACGGTCACGCGGGACCAGTGGGGCGTGCCGCACATCCGCGCGCAGGGCAGTGACGAGGACGCGGTGTTCGCGCTGGGATTCGTGCACTGGCAGGACCGGGCGTGGCAGATGGACTTCCAGCGCCGCGTGGCCCAGGGGCGCCTCGCGGAGGTGCTGGGCGAACCGGCCCTGGCGCAGGACCGGTTCCTGCGCACCTGGGGCTTCCAGCGGGCCGCCGAGTCGGCACTGCCGGCCCTGTCGGACCGCTCCCGCCGCCTGATCCGGGCGTACACCGCCGGGGTGAACGCCGCCATGCAGGAAGGGAAGACAGCGGTGGAGTTCCGGATCCTGGGCTACACCCCGGACGCGTGGTCGGACGTGGACAGCGTGTCGTGGAGCAAGCTGATGGCCTTCGACCTGGGTGGCAACTACGACGAGGAACTGCTGGGCCGCCGTGTGGTGGATCGGCTGGGCGAGGCCGGGCTGAACGAGGTGTTCCCGCCGTACCCGGAGGGCGCGCCCACCAACCTGAGCGCGGATGAGCTGCCGCGCCCGGCGGCCCCGCCCGCGCGGCCGGCCGGCACCGGGGATACGGCCCTGCTGCCGGAACGCACCGTGGAGACATTGCGCGCGCACCTCGCGGCGGCGCGGAGCCTGGGGATGGAACGGGTGCCCGGCAAGGGCAGCAACGACTGGGTGATCGCCGGAAGCCGCACGGAGAGCGGCAAGCCGATCCTGGCGGACGACCCGCACCTGGCGCTGACCAGCCCCATGCTGTGGTACCTCGCGGACCTCCAGGGCCCGACCCTCAAGGCCATCGGCGCGAGCATCCCCGGCCTGCCGGCCATCGTGATCGGCCGCAACGAGCGCGTGGCGTGGGGAGTCACGAACGTGAACCCGGACGTGCAGGACCTGTACGTGGAACCCGAGGGCACGCGCCTCACGCAGCGCACCGAGGTCATCAGGGTGAAGGGCAAACCGGACGTGCAGCTGGTCGTCCGCGAGAGCGCGCACGGGCCCGTCATCAGCGACGTGGCCGGTGAGGACGCCAAAGCCGCCGGGCCGACCGTGGCCCTGAAATGGACGGCCCTGGCCCCCGGGGACACCACCATGGACGCCTTCCTGGGCCTGAACTACGCCGCTGACTGGGCGGACTTCACCCGGGCCCTGAGCGCCTACGTGGCGCCCAGCCAGAACTTCGTGTACGCCGACGTGGACGGGAACACCGGCTACTACGCGCCGGGCCGCATGCCGGTGCGCCGCGGCTGGGACGGCTCGCTGCCGGTGCCCGGGGACGGCAGCCGCGAGTGGCAGGGCTTCATTCCCTTCGAGGACCTTCCGCACACCTTCAACCCGGCCGACGGGCTGGTCGTCACCGCGAACAACCGCGTGGTGCCCGGCAGCTACCCGTACGAGATCGGCAACATCCGCAACTGGGCCGAACCGTACCGCGCCCGGCGCATCACCGACCTGCTCACCGCCCGGCCCACCGGCCTCACCCTGGACGACGTGAAACGCGTGCAGCTGGACACCGTCAGCCTGGTGTGGCAGGACCTGAAACCCCGGATGCTGGCCGCGACGCCCGACGGGGAGCCCAGCCGCCGCGCGCTGGACCTGCTGCGCGGCTGGGACGGCAACCAGACGGTGGACAGCGTGCCCGCCCTAATCTTCGAGGCGTGGCTGATGCAGCTGCAGAAGCTCGCGCAGGACGAACTCGGCAACGAGCACGCCGTGAACAGCCTGGCGGTCCTGAACGCCCTGGACGGCGGCAGCCGCCTGTGCCAGGACGCCGCACGGCAGATCAGGGACTGCCCGCAGCTGCTCACCGCCACCCTCCGGCAGGCCGTGACCGACCTGCAGGCCCGCCTGGGCGATGACCCCGCCGGCTGGACTTACGGCAAACTTCACCGCGTCGCCAGCGACCACCGCGCCTTCGGCAAGGTGAAGTACCTGCGGGACGTGTTCAACCACAGCGCCCCCACGCCCGGCGGCACGAACACCGTGAACGTCGCCCGGCCGGAAGCCGGCACCTTCCGCCAGACACACGGCCCCAGCTACCGCCAGATCGTGGACCTCAGCGACCCCAACCGCAGCCTGTACATCGGCAGCCTCGGGCAGGGCGGCAGCCCCATCGGCCCGCACGCCAGCGACCAGCAGACCCTCTGGGCCCGCGGCGAGTACCTGCCCATGAGCACCGACCCGAAAGACTGGGGCTCGACCCGGGTGATGACCCTGAACAGCCTGAAGTGACCGCCCTCCTCGCTGCCCCCGGCCCCGCACGGCCGGGGGTGGATGCGTCCCTTCCACGCCGTGAGAATGGCGGTTTTCTGAAATCGCCCCCCGGGCAGATGCTCTACACTTCCCGGCATGGCCGACCTCGACCGCGTCCGCGAAGCCCTGCGCGCCAGCATGACCGGCTGGGCGACCCTGGAAGTCCGGGGCGACCAGGCGCGCGTCACGCCCGCCCCCGACCTGGACGCCCTGAGCGCCCACCTGGACCGCGCCGACCCCACCTGGGCCCTGACCTGGGCGTGCGACAGCGTGCAGCCGCCCGTCGTGCGCGCCCACCTGCAACTCGGCGGCCTCACCCGCGAGGGCCTCGCCACCGCCCACACCCTGTCCGACGCGAAACTCGCCGCCCTGGCCGACGCTGCCCGCCTCTACGGCGTGGCGCCCGCCAGCGAAGGCCACTGGGTCGAGTACGACCCGGACGACGGCGCCAACACCACCGACCTCGACGCCGAAGCGCCCCTGCCCACCGCGCCCAGCGCCCCGCCCCGCGTCACCGAACCGCCCCGCGACCCGCAGATGGAAAAGGCCCGCCGGCACATTGAGGACCTCCTCGAACAGCTCAAGGTCGCCGGACGCGGCGGAGAGGCCGCCCGCATCCTCATGCGCGGGTACGGCGAGACCCTCGAGGAAAGCCGCGACATCTACAAGCGCCTCCAGACCCTCCTGAAAGGCTGAGCGGCCCCGTGCGCAAGTTCATCGCCATCGGAGATGTCCACGCCGACTTCGACACCATGTGGGCGGCCCTGCGCGCCGCCAGCTGCGCGGACGCGCAGGGTCGCCCCACCCCGCCCGTCCAGGCCGGGCTGTTCCAGGTCGTCCTGATCGGCGACCTCGTCCACCCCAAGAACGAACGCGAGTACGCCCGCGTCGCCGGACTCCCCCGCTTCAACGCCAGCGACCCCGACCACCTGACCCTCGCCGCCCGGGAACAGGCCCGGCAGCTCGACCGGCTGCGCGAGTACCAGCTTCAGGCGCCGCACGCCGTGCACATCCTGCTCGGCAACCACGACGACGCCGTGCTCCACCCCCGCTTCGTGCTCGGCACCAGCAGCGGCCTCAAACACGTGGAATTCGACCCCGCGCACGGCGGCGTGCCCCTCCCCGCCCACCTGCACGAGTGGATGAGCACCTTCCTGCGCGAACTGCGCGTCGGCAGCGCGGGCGGCGACCTGCACTTCGCGCACGTCAGCCCCCTCCCGGCCCACACCCACTACGACGACCTCTTCTACGCCGACCACAGCCCCAAACGCTGGTTCGTCGACGCGCCCGACTACGTCCGCATGGCCGGGCTCCAGTACGGCGTGTACGGCCACACCCAGATCCAGGGCGGCATCCTCCTCGAGGACGACCACCGCTTCGCCATGATCGACGCCCTGCAATCCCGCGAGTACCTGGAGCTCATGTTCGACCCCGCCAGCACCGACCCCGTGCGCGCCGTGCGCGCCGTGCCCTTCTGAGCCCCGCCCGAAGTTGACAAGCCCAGGAGGCCCCAGTATCCTTAACCCCGCTGCTTTTTCGGGCGGCAACACCAGAATGGTCCGGTAGTGTAGCGGTTAGCATATCTGCCTGTCACGCAGAAGGTCGCGGGTTCAAATCCCGTCCGGACCGCCAACCTCCCCCCGGGGAGACGGCTAGGTAGCTCAGCTGGTAGAGCAAACGACTGAAAATCGTTGGGTCGCCGGTTCAAGTCCGGCCCTGGCCACCAAGAAAGGAACGCCCCCGCCTCGTGCGGGGGTTTTCCTTGTGTGCCGTGGTTATTTGCGGGCGGTGGGGGTGAGGAGGGCATTCAGTGCCGCCTGGGCGTTCAGCAGGCCGGCGCCGCAGCTTTTCAGCGGGTCAGGGTCGCAGCCCCCGGTGGCGAAGGGCGTGGTGTTGCGGGTGAGCAGGTCGCGCAGTTGCGCCGGGGTCAGGGTGGCGCGGGCGGCGAGGAGCAGGCTGGCGACGCCGGTGACGTGCGGAGCGGCCATGCTGGTGCCGTCGGGGCTGCGTTCGCCGCCGGGGCCGCTGACGCTGCTGACGGTGATACCGCGGCCCTGTTCCCCGCCAGGCGCGGCGAGGGCGACGGTGCGGCCCCAGTTGGCGTACGCGGGCCGGGTGCCCTGTTCGCGGACACTGGTGACAGTCAGGACGTTGCGGCAGCCGGCGGGGGAGTACCCGGCGGCGTCCTTGCCGTCGTTGGCGGCGCCGGCCACGACCAGTACGCCGCGGGAGGTTACGGCATCCAGGGCGGCCTGCACGCGGGCGTCGCAGCGGGTGAGGGGGATGAAGTCGGCGTACAGGCTGAGGTTCAGGATCCGGGCGGGGTTGGGGTTGGCGGGCACGCCGGGCACGCTGAGGCCGGCGGCCCATTTCAGGCCGTCAACGAGATCGGGCACGTCGATCATGCCGTCGGTGCCGGCGACGCGCACGTGCACGATCTTCGCCTGAGGGTTGATGCCGGCCATGCCGCGGCCGTCGTGGGCGGCGGCGATGACGTTGGCGACGACCTCGCCGTGGTACGCGTAGGGGCCGAGGGCGGTGGCGTCCGCGTCGCGGCCGGTGCCGTCGCCGGCGCGGGTGACGTCCCGCACGAAGTCGTACCCGTTCACGACCCGTCCGGTGAGTTCCGGGGAGTTCACGAACCCGGTGTCGAGCACGGCGACCGTGACCGGCCCGCCGCGGGTGAGGGTCCAGGCTTCCGGGATGTGGATGGCCTGCAGGCTCCACTGCCGGGGGTAGAGGGGGTCTCGGGGCGCGTAGGTGGGTGCAGGTGCCGGGGTGGGCGGGCTGGGGCGGACGGGGTCCGGTTGCAGGACGGGCAGGTCCGGCAGGGGCTGCACGGGGGCGGGCGTGCCGGGCGGCAGGGCGGGGATCGGGACCAGCCGGATGGCGTGGCCGCCCGCGCCGAGCAGGGCGGCCGTGGCGAGCAGGAGCAGCGGGAGGCGGGGCATGATCCCGGGAGTCTGTCATCCGGTCCTGACGGCCGCCTGAGCGGGGGCTTTCGGGTAGCATCACGCATGACCGGGGCACAGGAGCAGGGGCGGGTGGTGGTCCTGACCGGCGCGTCCAGCGGGATCGGGCGGGCCACGGCGGTGGAACTGGCGGCGCGCGGGTACCGGCTGGTCCTGGCAGCGCGGCGGGCGGGGGAACTGCTGGCCCTGGCGATGGAGCTGGACCCCACCGGCACGCGGGCGGTGGCGGTGCCGGTGGACGTGACCTCGCCAGACGCGCGGGCGTTCCTGATGGACACGGCCCGGACGGTGTTCGGGCGGGTGGACGTGCTGGTCAACAACGCGGGCGTGACGGTGGAGCAGGGCTGGTGGTGGGACGATCCGGACCCCCTGCGGGTGCTGCGGGTGAACCTGGAAGCACCCATCGAGCTCACGCGGCTGGTGCTGCCGGAGATGCGGGCGCGGGGCAGCGGGCACGTGGTGAACATCGGGAGCGTGGCGGGCCGCGCGGCGACGAACGGCATGTACAGTGCCAGCAAGTTCGGCCTGCGGGGCTTCTCACTGGCCCTGCGGCGGGAACTGCTGGGCAGCGGCGTGCACGTCAGCCTGATCGCGCCGGGGTTCGTGAAAAGCGAGATGACCGCCCGCGCGCAGCTGCCCATGCCCGGGCCGGAGGTGGTGGCCCGCGCGGTCGCGGACGTGCTGGAGCGCCCGCGGCGGGAGGTGATCGTCCCGGGCGTGTACCGGGCGCTGGCGTGGCTGGACCGCCGGCTCCCCGCCCTCGCGGACGTGATCGTCACGCGGGTGCTCATACGCCGCCGCTACGGGCACGGCCGCCCGCGCGGGTGACCTGAGGGTCCCTTCACGTCCCGGCCGGGGCCGCCCGGCGCCTCCTAAACTGGGCGGGTGAGTGCGCTCAAGACTGCCTTCAAGGCCCTGCTGCCCGCCCTGGAGCGCGGCGGGAGTTTCGCGGACCGGACCTTCAATGGCATCGTGCAGCCCCGCCGCGCGCGCGGGAAACTGATCCTGCAGGCGTACGTGGGCTGGGGCACCCCCCGCGAGGTGGAACTCTCCGGGCGGGTGCTGCTGCCCCGCACTCCGCAGCGCGCCATGAAAGGCGACACGCGGCTGAGGAACTTCTCGAACGTGATGCGCCGCATGCTCTCCCGGGAGGTCGGCGGCATCACCGTGCAGGGCACCCTGGACGGGCAGGTCGTGCAGGCCGTCAGTGACCTGGACGGGTACTTCAACCTGAAGTTCACGCCCGCGCAGCCCCTGCCCGCCGGGTGGCATCAGGTCACGCTGACCATGCCGGGCCGCGACGCGCCGGACGGCACCGGCCAGGTGGGCACCGGGCAGGCCGGGGTGGGGCAGGGCCGCCGCGCCCGCGTGCAGGTCATCGACTGCGCCCGCTACGGCATCATCAGCGACCTGGACGACACCGTCATCCAGTCGGACGTGACCAGCGTGCCCCGCATGCTCCAGACCGTCCTGACCGGCAACGCCCGCACCCGCCTGCCCTTCCCCGGGGTGGGGGCCCTGTACCGCGCCCTGACCCGCGACGGCCTGGAACGCAACCCGATCTTCTACGTGAGCAGCAGCCCCTGGAACTTCTTCGACCTGCTGCTGAGCTTCCTGGACTACCGCCGCATCCCGCTGGGCCCGCTGTTCCTGCGCAACTGGGGGTTCGACCTGCTGCGGGGGCACGGCGAGTACAAGCACGGCGTCATCGAGGGCATCCTGACCCGCTTTCCGCAGCTGCCGTTCATCCTGGTGGGCGACAGCGGCGAGAAGGACCCGGAAATTTACGCGGAGATCGTGCGCCGCCACCCGAACCGGGTGCTGGCCGTGTACATCCGCGACGTCACCACCGACGCCACGCGGGACCAGGGAGTGCTGGACCTTGCCCGGGAAGTCCGCAAGGCCGGCGTGGACCTCGTGCTGGCGCGCGACAGCCTCGCCGCGGCCGGGCACGCGCTGGCGGCCGGGTTCATCACCCCGGACGAGTACCGCGCCGTGATAGAAAGCGTGCAGGACACCGCCGCCCACACCACCTGACCCCCGCGGGGGACGGGAAAGGGGAGGGCCCGCCGGGCCCTCCCCTGAATGAACGGGGGCTTACTCGGTGCCGCCGGCGCCCGAGCCGTTGCCGCCCCGGCGTCCGCGGCGGCGCCGGCGGCGCTTGGCGTCGTCCCCGCCCGCGTCAGCCGACGCGTCCGGAGCGGCCTGGACCGGCGCCTGGGGCCGCGGGGCGGGCGGAGCCTGACGGGGCTGCTCGCCGGCCGGGGCGCCGTTGAGGTTGCGCACGGCACCCCGGTCGTTCGCACCCCGGGAGTACCCGCGGCCGCCGCGCTCGCTGCCGCCCCGGTCCGGGCGGGGGTACCGGTCGCCCCGGCCGCCCTGGCTTTCCTCGGGCGGCATGTTCTCGATGGTCCAGTCCCCGAAGTACATGCGCTGCACGGTGATGTTCACCGGGCGCAGGTGCTCGTTGCGGGGGCGTTCCAGGGTGATCACGCGCCGGGGGTTCCCGCCGCGGTCCTGCCGGTCCCCGCGGTCCGGGCGCTCGCCGACGGGCATCCCGCCGAACGTGCGGCCCTGGGCCTGGTTGCTGCGGCTGCCGCTGCGGTCGTTGCTGCCGCGCTCGGCGCGCTGGTACCCGCGCCCGCCGCTGCGGCCCGCGCCGCCCTGGCCGCGCCCGGCACTGGGGCTGCTCATGACGGGGGCCGGGTCGTCCAGCGTGAACTTGCGGGGGGCGCTGGGCTGCACGCCCGCGAGCTTCTCGCGGCGTTCGGCCTCGCGGTCCTCGCGGCGGCGGGCGCGGGGTTTGTGGTCAGTGTCCATGTCGGTACTCTCCTGCGTAAAGTCGATCATGCGCGCCAGGGGGTTCACGGCGCTGATGGTGACGGTCATGGGGTCACCCAGGCGGAAGGTGCGCCCGTGGCTGCGGCCCCGGAGCATCTGCGCGTCCTCGATGAAGATGTAGTAGTCGTCGTCCAGGTTGCTGATGTGCAGCTTGCCTTCCACGCCGTTGTCCAGCGCCACGTACAGCCCGCTGGCGACCACGCCCGACACATTCCCGGTGAAGGTCTGGTTCAGGTGCTCCTGAGCCCACTTCGCCTGGTAGTACTTCGTCAGGTCGCGTTCGGCCTCGGCGGCCGCGCGTTCACGGTCACTGGTGTGGTTGCCCATCTCCGGCAGGCGCGACTGCAGCTGCGCGACCTCGCGGCCGCCGGCCTTCAGGTCGCCCGCGAGCATGCCCTTGAGCACGCGGTGCACCAGGAGGTCCGGGTACCGGCGGATGGGGCTGGTGAAGTGCAGGTACTCGTCGAACGCCAGGCCGAAGTGACCCAGGTTCTCGCCGGCGTACTTGGCCTGCTGCATGCTGCGCAGCAGCAGGGTGTTCACCACGCTCTCGCGCGGCGTGCCGCGCACCTGCTTCAGCACCGCCTGGTACGCCTGCGGGGTGGGTTCCCCGCCCGGGAACGCGAAGCCCAGGCGCCCGATGGCCTGCGTGACCTCCTGGAAGCGTTGCAGGGTGGGTTCCTCGTGAATGCGGAACAGGGCCGGGATCTCGCGCTGCAGCAGTTCGTGCGCGACGACCTTGTTCGCCAGCAGCATCAGGTCCTCGATCATGCCGCGGGCGGTTTCCTCGCGGATGGGAATGAGTTCCATGCGGCCGTCCGGGCCGACGTCCACCTTCACCTCGCGCATCTTGAAGTCCAGGCTGCCTTCCCGCAGCCGCTTCTGGCGGAGTTTGCTGGTGATCTTCAGCAGCAGGTGCAGGTCGCCTTCCAGGTGCCGGGCGTGGTCCGGCAGGGTGGCGGTCGCCTCGCTGTAGGCCTGCACCTCGTCGTACGTGAGGCGCGCCTTGCTGTTGATCACGCTGGGCGCGAGCTGCACGTGCAGGATCTCGCCTTCCGGGGACAGTTCCACCATGGCCGTCAGGGTCAGGCGGTCTTCGTAGGGCACCAGGCTGCACACGCCGTTGCTGAGGTGCTCGGGCAGCATGGGCAGCACCCGGCCGGGCAGGTACACGCTGGTCGCGCGGGCGTACGCCTCCTCGTCCAGCGGCGCACCCTCCTGCACGTAGTGGCTGACGTCCGCGATGTGCACGCCCACCACGAAGTTCCCTTCCGGGGTCGGCTGGATGTGAATGGCGTCGTCAAAGTCCTTGGCATCCCGGCCGTCCACGGTGAAGATGTTGAACTCGCGCAGGTCCAGCCGGCCCACCAGAGCTTCCGGCGGAATCTGCGTGGGAATCGCGGCCGCCTGCGCCTCCACCTCGGGCGGGAACTCGCCGCGCAGCCCGAACTTCACGATCACCGCCTCGGTTTCCGTTTCCGGGTCGTCCTCGGCGCCCAGCACGCGCTTGATCTGCCCGAACACCTCGTCCTCGCCGGTGTGCTCCGGCCAGAACAGCTCGGTCACCACGCGCGCCCCGGCTTCCAGGCCCTCCAGGCCCTCCGGGAGCAGCAGGATGCGGTGCCGGGCGCGGTGGTCGTCGGGTTTCAGGATCGGGTGCCCGTGATGGAATTCCAGCGTGCCCACCAGCTGCGAGTACGCCCGCTGCACGATCCGGATCACGCTGGCGCGCGGGTTCCCGTCGCCCTTCTGGCCGCGGCGGGACCCGCGGGCGCCGCGGTCGTCGCCGCGGTCCCCGCGGCCTTCCATGCGCACCAGCACGATGTCGCCGTTCCAGGCCTCCATCGTCTGCTCCGCCGGAATGTAGAAGTCGTCCCCGCCGGAGTCCGGGATCACGAACCCGAAGCCCGCCGCCGACGCCTGGAAGCGCCCGCGCACCAGGCTCATCGCCTCCGGCAGCCCGTAAGTTTTCTTGCGGGTGCGGATGACCGTGCCGGCCTCCACCAGTTCCTCCAGCAGGTCGCCCAGCTCGCGCCAGCCGCCCACCTTCTCCAGCGCCTGCCGGGTGAAGGTCTTCTCCAGGTCGCGCACGTGCAGCGGGCGGCCCAGCTTGCGCAGCTGCGCGATCACCAGCTCCTGCGCAGGGTTGCCCTGCCCGGCGGCCTCGTCCGGTTCGGCCGCGCTCACCGGCGCGCCGCGCCGGCCCTGACGTCCTTCCCGCACGGGGGGCGTGTGCTCGGCCGGGAGGTCCTCCGGCTCCAGCACGGCCACCGGCGAGTCCACCAGCGGCCCGGTCGTCGCGCCTGTCGTGGTGGGCACCGCCAGCGGCGCGTCCCCGGTCGCGTGCACCTCCTCCACGCCCGCCAGCGGCGGCAACTCCTCCGCGGGGGCCGGCGCGGCCTTCGGCTTGCGGCCCCGGCGCTTGGGCGGGTCCAGAATCACCGGCTCGGCCACCACGGCCGCTTCCGGCTCAATGACGACCTCGTCGGTCAGGGCCGGCAGGGCAGCCTCGGCGTTCACGTCCGCCTTCTTTCTGCGGCCGCGCTTCACAGGCGTGGGCGGCACGAGATCCGCCGCCGAGGAGACGGGCTCCGCCACGGCATCCAAAGTCTTCGCGGTCCGGCCGCGGCGCTTGGCCGGTCCGGGCTCAGCCGCGGGTGGTTCCACCGGCCCGGCCTCGGCGGTCGGGGTGATCTCCACCTCGGGCACGGAAACCGCTTTGCCCCGGCCGCGGGTCGCCCGCGCGGGTTTGGGGGGGTCCGGCTGGGGTTCAACCACAGCCGGCACGTCGGTGCCGGTGTCCACGGCGGCGGCCGGGGTTGCGGCTTTCGCTTTCGGCTGGCGGCCGCGCCGGGGTGCCGGGGCCTCCACCGGAGTCTGCTCCAGGGCGGTCGGGGCCGGCTCGGCAAGGGCCGGGGTGACCTCCAGTGCGGGGGCCGCCGCCGTTTTCTTCGCGCGGGTCGTCCGGGCAGGAGGCACGGCTGCGGCGGGGTCCTCCGCCGGTTTCCGGGCGGCGCGTTTGGGCTTGGGGACGGCCGCCTGCGGGGCCGTTTCCGTCACGGCCACCTCGGGCGGGGTGACGGCGTCCGGCTGGCGGTCTTTTTTCTGGCCGCGTTTCGCGGCAGGTTTCGTGTTGTCTACGGTGTCCTCCGGCAGGGGGGTCCTGCGGGGCGCTGCGGCCTTCTGGCGCGCGCCGGTCTGAGGGGCGGCTGTGCTCGCTTCGCTGGCCTTGCGGGGCGCCGGCATGCCGGGCTCGGCCTGATCGGCTTTCTTCACCTGACGGTTCTGCGCGGCACTCGCGGCATTGTCTTTTTTCACTCTTGGCATGAACGCACCTGAACCTGACAGGGTCTTGCAGGACGCGCCCGTGGGCTTATTTCTCAGGCTCCGTTCGCTCGCTACTGTCGCGGGCCGCGCGTGCGCAGGGGTCGTCCGGTCGGCCTGCCTGCGCGGTCACGGCGCACATTCCCGCCCACGGGAACTGGTTTTCGCTTGTCTCGGGCCCAGGCCGCGCCGCTTTACCCACGGACCACTCTGGGTCACCCTGTGGGGGCGCGGCCTCCGGAACCCGGCAGCACACTCAGAGTAGCACGCCGTTCCTGACGGGATCTTTACGTCAAATGGCCGCCTGACGGGGGACTCCGAGGCGCGGTTTCAGGGGCGCTGCACCACGCCGCTCAGCGGCGCGTGATCGCTCAGGCGCGCCTCGCGGTCCACGCACACGCCGCGCAGGTTCACGCCGCTGGCCAGCAGGTAATCGATGCGCCAGCCGACGTTGTTCGCGTACGCGTTCCCGCGGTTACTCCACCACGTGTACTCGGCCTGCTCGCCCAGGCAGTCGCGGTGGCAGTCCACGAGCCCGGCCTGCAGGTGCGCGCTCAGCCACTCGCGCTCGTGCGGCAGGAATCCGCTGTTCTTCGCGTTGGACCGCCAGTTCTTCAGGTCGATGTTCTGGTGCGCGATGTTGTAATCCCCGCCGATCACGGTGGGCGTGCCCTCGGCCAGCAGGGCCGAGACCCACGCCTGGTAGTCCAGTAGCACGCGGTCCTTGAAGCCCTGCCGCTCCGGGCCGCTGCTGCCGCTGGGCAGGTACACGCTCACGAATCGCACGCCGCCCACCACCGCGCTCACCACCCGGCCCTCCCGGTCCATGTCGTCGTGCGGCATGCCCACCCGCACGTCCTCCAGCGGGTGCCGGGCCAGCAGCGCCACGCCGCTGTAGCCGGGTTTCTGCGCCGGGAACCACGCGCCCGCGTACCCCAGGTCCGCCAGGGCGTCCGGCATCGGGTCGGCGCGGACCTCCTGCAGCAGCAGCACGTCCGGCTGCGCCGCCTGCACCCAGTCGCGCAGGCCCTTGCGCAGCGCGCTGCGCAGGCCGTTCACGTTCAGCGTCGTGACCTTCAGTCCGTCCGGGCCAGCACTCTGCGTCATTGCCGCCGAGGATACTGCCCGGCCTTTACCGGGAGTTCATGCAACGCCGGCCGCGCGCCCCGGGGGACCCGCCGCCGCCTCCGGCCCGGTACTCTGAACCCATGGTAGAGATCAAATTCCGACAGGAGCACAGCGGTGACGAGTACCAGATGACGCACCCGAAAGCGGCCCGCGTCCTGAAGGACATCGAAGCCTGGGCACAGGGCAACAGCTTTTCCAGCGTGACCTTCTGGCAGGACGAGCAGGACCCGCACAAACTCTGGGTTCAGCTCGGCGACGACCGCCTGAACTACTGGATTCACGACAGCACCTTCACCGAAGGCAAGCACGAGACCGTGGAAATGCAGATGGACTACGCCCGGGGCGCGCAGCGCCGCAGCGCCGCCGGGTACGAGAAGTTCGACAAGTAACCGGACCCGAGCGCACCTGGCGCCTCAGGGCTTGGCGGTCAGCACGACCAGATGAAGGGCGTCTTCCAGCGGGAAGCGCCCTTCTTCCCACTGGGGCGCGCGGCCGTACAACTCCATCAGCCGCGTGCCCTGGGTCCGGGAGAGCCTGACCGGCGCCTGCACGTCCTGCCGAGCGGCCGTGAACCCCTCCGCGCGCAGCAGATCGAGCAGCGCCACCTCTGGCCCCGGTCCGGAAGCCGCCTCACCCGCGGCCTGCCACAGGGCCCGCAGGTGACCCGCGCCGTGCACCGCCAGGACCAGCTGGCCGCCCGGGCGCAGCACCCGCCGCGCCTCCCGCAGGGCCCCCCGGGCATCCGGCACGTGCGACAGGCTCCGCACGAACAGCGCCGCGTCAAACGCCCCATCCGGGAAGGGCAGGGCGCCCGCCATCCCGGCCTGCACGCCGGGCCCGGGCGAAGGGTCCACCCCCGCCAACTGCCCCCGGTGCCCCCGCGCCCGCCAGACCCGGAGCAGCTCCCCGTCCCCAGCGCCCACATCCAGCACGTCCGCCTCTGGGAGCAGGGCCAGGGCGTCCAGCAGCGGCCCCGCCGGCCACGCGACCCCCGCCAGCCGGGAGAGCAGCGCGTCACGGTCCGCCAGACTCACGGGCGCATCATTGCGCAGCACCTGGGGTCACGGAAAGGGCGGCCCCGCAAAGTGCGCAGGCCGCCCCGGGAATTTGTGCTGAAGCTCAGCCTTCCTTGTTCTCCATGCGGGTTTTCAGGAAGTTGGTCATGACCGCGCCCCGTTTGTAGAAGGGGTTGTCCATGATCTTGATGTACAGCGGGATGGTGGTCTTGGGGCCCTGGATGACGGTTTCTTCCAGGGCACGTTTCATGCGGTGGATGGCCTTGTCTCGGTCCTCGTGCCACACGATGAGTTTCCCGACAAGGCTGTCGTAGTTCGGGGGGATGCTGTAGCCGCTGTACGTGTGCGTGTCCACGCGCACGCCGGGGCCGCCCGCGAAGTGCACCTCGTCGATCTTGCCGGCGCTGGGCCGGAAGTCCTTGTCGGGGTCCTCGGCGTTGATGCGGCACTCGATGGCGTGCCCGGTCAGCACCACGTCCTCCTGGCTGATCTTGAGGCCCTCGCCGGCGGCGATCTCGATCTGCATGCGCACCAGGTCCAGGTTGCTGATCATTTCACTGACGCAGTGTTCCACCTGGATGCGGGTGTTCATTTCCATGAAGTAGTAGTTGCCGTCGCGGTCCAGGATGAATTCCAGGGTGCCGGCGCCGGTGTAGTTGATGCTGCTCGCCAGGCGCACGCCGGCCGCCAGGATCTCCTGACGCAGGCTTTCGGGCAGGGTGCTGGGCGCTTCCTCGATGAGTTTCTGGTTGCGGCGCTGGATGCTGCAGTCGCGTTCGCCGATGTGGATGACCTTGCCCTGGCCGTCGCCCATGACCTGCACTTCGACGTGCCGGAACTCGGTGAGGAATTTCTCCATGATCAGCGCGGGGTCGCTGAAGTACAGTTTCGCCTCTTCCTGCGCCTGCGCGAAGCCCTTGGCGAGTTCTTCCTGGGTGTGGATGACCTTCTGCCCGCGGCCGCCGCCGCCGGCGGACGCCTTGAGCAGCACCGGGTAGCCGATCTGCTTGGCGGCGGCCAGGGCGTCCTCGACGGTGTCCAGCACGCCGGTGCCGGGCACGACCGGCACGTTCGCGGCGGCCGCGACGGCCCGCCCGCCGGCCTTGGAGCCGAGTTCGTCCATGTTTTCCGGTGTGGGGCCGATGAACACGATGCCGTGCTCGCGGCACATGCGCGCGAACTCGGGGTTTTCGGCCATGAAGCCGTACCCGGGGTGGATGGCCTCGGCGCCGGTGACCATGGCGGCCGAGAGGATGTTCGGGATGTTCAGGTACGACTGGTTGCTCGCGGGCGGGCCCACGCACACGGACTCGTCGGCGAGCAGCACGGGGAGGCTTTTCTCGTCGGCGGTGGAGTACACCACGACCGTCTTGATGCCCATCTCACGCGCCGTGCGGATCACGCGCAGCGCGATCTCGCCGCGGTTGGCGATCAGGATCTTCTTGAACATAGCTTGCGCTCCTTCGTTCAGGAGGTGGACGGGCCGGCCGGCACGCCCGGGGACGCCACAGCCGGGCTCACCGCGAGGTTGACGCGGCGTGTCCGGCCGTGGGCGCCGCCTGGGCGGCGGGCCGGCGCCCTTTGGTCACTCGATGATGAACAGCGTCTGCCCGAACTCGACCGGTTCGGCGTTCTGCACGCTGATCTCGCGGATCACGCCGGAGGCCTCGGCCTCGATCTCGTTCATCAGTTTCATCGCTTCGATGATGCACAGCACCTGCCCGGCCGTGACGTGGTCCCCGACCTTCACGTAGGGGGGCGCGTCCGGGCTGCTCGCGGAGTAGAAGGTCCCCACGATGGGCGCCTTCACCGGCGTGCCCTTGCTGGCGGGTTTCGCCTCGGGGGCGGGCGCGGCGGGGGCCTCGGCGGGCTTCTCGGTGGCCGGCGCGGCGGCCGCAGGCGCGCTCTGGGCGGCGGGGGCCGGGGTGGGCGCGCTGGGCGCGGCGGGGGCCGGCATGGCGTAGGTGGGCGCCGGGAGGTGCGGCATGGCGAACCCGGCCGGGGCCGGGGCGACGGGGGCGGCGAACGCCTGCGGGCCGCGTTTGAGGTCCATGGCGAAGCTGCCGGTCGTGAGGCTGAACTCGCGCACGTCGGCCAGGCTCAGGGCGTCGAGAATTTTCTTGAGGTCTTCAGGATTCATGCTGCCTCCTTGCTCCTTGAAACTGGGAATGACCTGTACATCATGACGGGTCAAGTGTGTGGTGAGGTGTCACCGCCTGCCTGACGCCCGGAGGGCTGGACCCAGTTCAACAGTTCCCTTCTACGCTGCGTGCGCGGCGTCTCGTGTCCCGCGTCTAGGGGCCCGCCGGGCCGGTGAGGGCAAGTGTCCCGCGCTGCAAGACTGCCGCCCCACACGCCGTCCGGCCAGCAAAAACCTACCCCCCAGGAACCTGGGGGGCGGGCGGGTCCGGACGGGGTTCAGGAAACCCGGCGGGTCAGGCGCGGCTGAGGTACTGCCCGGTGCGGGTGTCCACCTTGACGTTGGTGTCCTGCTCCACGAACAGCGGCACCTGCACCACGGCGCCCGTTTCCAGCTTGGCGGGCTTGGTGCCGCCGGACACGGTGTCGCCGCGGACGCCGGGGTCGGTTTCCACGATCTTCAGGATCACCTGGTTGGGCAGGGTGATGCTCAGGGCCTTGTCGCCGAACATGGCGACTTCGACCTCGGTGTTCTCCTTCATGAACTTCGCGGCGTCGCCGACCAGGGTCTTGCCCAGGTGAATCTGGTCGAAGGTCTCCAGGTCCATGAACACGTAGTCGTCGCCGTCGGGGTACAGGTACTGCATCTTCTTGCCCTCGACGTAGATGTCCTGCAGCTTTTCACCGCTGTTGAAGGTGCGGTCCACGATGCTGCCGGTTTCCATGTTCCGGAACTTCGTGACGACCTTCGCGCCGCCGCGGCCCATCTTCAGGTGCGAGTAATCCAGGCACTCCCACAGGCCGCCGTCCATCTCCACTTTCGTGCCGTTGCGCAGTTCAGTCACACTGATCATGTCTCTCGTTCTCCTTGAACAGAACCTGCCCGGTGTCCGGGCGGGTCAGGCCGGGGCCACCTCCGCCCGGACGCTTCCAGCCTGCCCGCCAGGGCGGGGTGCAGGCGGGGCAGGGCGGGGGGCCGCGCGACAACAGGCACGATTCTAGCAGAGTGCCCCGCGGCCCGGCCACCGGCACCCTTCCCCCGTGCGGCGCGGTTTGCTATGCTACTTCGGTTGCACGTCCGCCCCCGTCCCCGGTGCCCACCCACCGGCGCGCGGCGAGCGCGAGGCGGCGAAAGACTTAAGGAGAAACGCTCATGGAACTGACCGCCCAACCCCGCACCAGCCAGCAGAAACTGGCCGAAGGCATGATCCCCGCCGTCGCCTACAACAAGGAAAAGAACGTGTCCTTCGCCCTGGACCGCAAGGCCTTTGACCGCGCCTTCCGCCAGCAGAGCACCACGGGCCTGTTCGACATCACCATCGAAGGCGGCGAAACCTTCCCCGCGCTGGTGAAGACCGTGCAGATGGACAAGCGCAAGCGCGCCCCCATCCACGTCGACTTCTACATGGTCACCTACGGCCAGCCCGTCGAAGTGCACGTCCCCGTGCACACCAGCGGCAAGAGCCAGGGTGAGATCGAAGGCGGCCTGGTGGACATCGTCGTGCACGCCCTGAACATCGTCGCCCCCGGCCCCCGCCGCATCCCCAGCGAACTGACCGTGGACGTCACCAAGCTCGGCATCGGCGACCACGTCACCGCCGGCGACATCAAACTGCCCGAAGGCTGCACCCTGGCCGTGGCGCCCGACCTGGTGGTCGTCAGCGTCCTGCCGCCCCGCCTGACCGAAGAGCAGCTGGAAGCCGAAGCGCAGGCCGCCCAGGTGGCCGGCATGGTCGCCAGCGGCGAACTCAGCGAGGAAGCCGCCGAGGCTGTCCTGGAAGGCGGCGCCAGCGTCGAGGAAGCCAAGGCGGCCTCTGACGAAGCCCTCACCAGCGGTCCCGAGAAGGCCGCCGGCGAAGGCAGCGACGACGCCATCAGCGAGAGCGGCGAAGAGAAGTAAGCGCCGCCCCGCCCCGGACCCCCGCACTGGGGGTCCGGTTTTTTTATTGCCGGGCCGCCTCCCGCAGGCACGCCACGCGCTCCGCCGCCGGGCGGGCCGCGCAGCCCTGCACCACGCGCAGGAAGGCCGGCACGTCCCCACCCACCCGGGCCAGCACCGCCTGGAATTCCGGAACCAGCGCCGCGTACGCCGCCACCGACCCCAGCGCCGCGTTGTTCACGCCGCGCGCGAACCAGCCGTCGTACCCGCTGTACCCGTCCCAGCGTTCCCCCTTCAGCCGGGCGTACCGGGCATTCAGGTCCGCGAGAAGGCCGGCCTTGCGGGCCCGCATCGCCTCCGGCGGCAGCGCCTGCGCGTACAGAGCCTCCAGCTCCCCGCGCGCCGAGAGCAGCAGCGCGTTGAAGTCCTGCGCGCGCGCCTGCGCCAGCCGGTCCTGCTCCCGCAGTTCCGGCGTGCCCCGCGCCGCCAGCCAGCGCCTCATACCCTCCTCCTCCACCGCCGTGGCGTACGACTCGTTGAAGACCGTATCGTCCTTCACGTACACGGCCGGGTGCGCCAGCTCGTGAATCACCGTGCGGATCAGCGTGGCGTCCGGGTAGGCCAGCATCGTGGACAGCACCGGGTCCTTCAGGTACCCCAGCGTGCTGTACGCGCTCACGCCGCCCACCAGCACGTCCTGCCCCGCCGCGGCCCGGGCGCGGCCCTCGGCGCGGGCGGCCTCCTCGCTGAAGTACCCACGGTACGCCACGCAGCCCGCCACCGGAAAACACTGCGTGCTGAGATGCACGCTGAATTCCGGCGCGGAAAAGACGTTCCACACCACGTACGGCCGCCCCACATCCACGTACTTCACAAAAGACCCGTGGTCCGGCAGGCCCAGCCCGCCCTGCGCGGCCGGCGCCACCGCGAACGCCCGCACGTCCCGCACCAGTTCCAGCTTCCTGCGCGTGACCGCCGGCGTGCCCGGGTCCGCGAGCACGTCCGCCACGCCCCGCGCCCGTACCAGCAGGTCCAGCTGCCCCGCCGCCGCCTGCGCTAGGTACGACACCTCCCCGCACCCGCTCAGCCCGGCCAGCAGCGCCGCGCCCAGCAGCACCCCGCCCAGCCGGCGCCCCCACATCCCGCGTCTCATGGCGGTCAGTGTAGGGCGCATACACTCCGGCATGGACCGCCTGCCCCTCGGCCCGAACAGAACCGTGCCGAACCACCCGCGCCTCCCGGTGCTGGTCGCCCGCGCCGCCCTGCCCGACCGCACGCCCGCGCAGATCGAGACGCACCTCGCGCACCGCGGCTGGACCCGGGCCTGGCGGAACGGCATCTACGCCTTTCACCACTACCACTCCACCGCGCACGAGGTGCTGGTGATCGCCCGCGGGCAGGCGCGCGTCACCGTGGGCGGCGAAGGCGGCCCGCAGCTGGACCTGCACGCAGGGGACGTCCTGGTGCTCCCGGCCGGCACCGCGCACCGCAACGACGGCAGCAGCGCCGACCTGCTCGTCATCGGCGCCTACGCCGGCGGCCGCGACTGGGACCTGTGCCGCCCGGAAGACACCGACCTCGAAGGCGCCCGCGCACGGATCGCGCACGTGCCTGACTGGGACACCGCCCCCGTGAACGACCCGCAAGGCGGCTGAGCCGGAGGCCATCCGGGCAGGCCAGACACCTGCCCCGTGGTCCGGACGGCCTCCGTACACTTGTGCATGCTGAGCGCCGCCCTGCCCTTCCTCCTGACCGCCGACCGCCTGAAACGCGTGAACCGCCAGAACACCCTGCACGACGGCAGCCGCCCGGAGAACGCCGCGGAACACGCCTGGCACGCCGCACTGATGGCCCTGGTGCTCGCGGAGTACGCCCCACCCGGCACCAACACCGCCCACGTGGTGGACCTGCTGCTCGCGCACGACCTCGTGGAGATCGAAGCAGGGGACCGCCTCATCCTGGACGCCCCCGAAGCCGAGGACCGCCGGGAGGCGCGGGCCGCCCGGCCGCTGTTCGGCTCCTCACCCACCCCCCTGAACGCCGAGCTGCATGCCCTGTGGATGGAGTTCGACGCAGGCATCACCCAGGAGGCCACCTTCGCCCGGCAACTGGACGCCCTGGCCCCCGCGCTCCTCAGCTGGGGGGACGGCGGAGCCGGACGGGCCCTGTGGGGTCCGCCCAGCGACGCATACCGCATCATGAAGCGCCGGACCCTGACCCACCCCGCGCTCTATGCCACCTTTCACGCCTGGATAGTGCGTGAAGGGGCACCAGCCGATCTCACCGTGAGCACCCCGACGGAGCGCCTGTCGCGGCAACTGGCGTTCCTGATCGAATGTGGCCACCTGAAGGGCGTGCGGCGGACCACGTACCTGCATGACGGCAGCCGGCCGGAGAACAGCGCCGAGCACTCCTGGCACCTGGCCCTGATGGCCCTGCTGGGCGGCCTCCCGCCGGGCACGGACCGGGCGCGCGTGACCGCGCTGCTGCTCGTGCATGACCTCGTCGAGATTCACGCCGGGGACACGCATTTCGACGCCACGCCCGAGGCGCTGGCCCGGCAGGCGGATCAGGAAGCGCAGGCCGCCCGCACCCACTTCGGCCGGCTGCCCGACGATCAGGCCGCGTCCCTGCGGGGTCTCTGGGAGGAATTCGAGGCGCAGCGCACCCCGGAGGCCCGGTACGCCCGCGCGCTGGACGCCCTGCAACCCATGCTGCTCACCTGGGGGCCCGGCGGGCGCGGCTGCACCGACCGCCACCCGGAACTCACCGCGGAACGGCTCCTGGCGCTGAAACGGCCCCGCCTGGAGGCGTACCCTGACCTCTGGGCGCTGGCGCAGCAGATCGTCAGTGACGCCGTGGGAGCCGGCCTCCTGCCCACGGCACCAGTCACGGCCGGCATGAAGCTCCGCTTGAGCCCCTGACAAGAGCGCTTCAAGGTCCGGGCACGTTTATCAGGGGCGCGTCCGGCACCCTGCACGCATGACCAACAACGACACGAACCGGGAACGGCAGGGCGGCACCCAGCCGGGCGGGGACGATGGAGCGCGTTACCGTCAGGACGGCGACCCGGCCCGCCGCGAGCAGGCCGAACAGGGCGCCGAGGGACACCACAGCGGCGCCGGCCAGCAGGGCGCGCCCGGCCAGGGCCGCTAGGACCAGGGCAACAACGGGCAGGCCATGAACGACCAGGGCGGCAGCACGCAGCGCGGCAACAACGGCCGTGCGGGGGAGTGAGCCATGACGAACAGTGACGACTATCGTGGCCGCAACGGCACCGACCGGGATGAGGACCGCGGTCAGGGCACCGGGCACGAGCAGATCGGAAACCAGCAGCAACCCAGCGGCGGCGCCCCCTACCGCGACGACGCCACCCCGCCCCACCGGGAAGGGGGCCCCGGCAACGAACGCACCCAGGGCCAGGGCAACCCCGGCGGCGGGAACGGGCAGGGGCAGGGCAGCGGCAAGGACAGCTCCAGCAACGACCAATAAACGAAAGAGACAGGGCCGGCAGCGCAGACTGCCGGCCCCTGTCTTTGCCCCTGGCCGGACAGCGGGTCCCGGGCCGCGCGGCGCGCCTGTACACTCACGGGCGCGGCGGGACGGGTGCACTGAGCGCGCTTCCCGGCCGAGATCACCTGAGCCCCGCGCCTACCGGCGGGGCCGTGGAGGGGCAAGATGACGAATGACAGTACGGTTCCCGCCCCGCGCAGCCGCGCCCGCATGCTGGAACTGGTGTTTCCCAAGGACACGAACTATCACGGCACCGCCTTTGGCGGTTGGGTGCTTTCCCTGATGGACAAGGCCGCCAGCGTCGCCGCGGTGCGGCACGCCGGGGGGAACGTGGTCACGGCCCGCATGGACGGCGTGGACTTCCACACCCCGATCCGCGTGGGGGACGCCGTGGCGCTGGACGCTCAGGTGGTGAAGGTAGGCCGCAGCAGCATGACCATCCGCGTGGACGTGTACCGCGAGCACATGGCCTCCGGGGAGCAGCAGCTGGCGACCAGCGGGTTTTTCGTGTTCGTGGCGCTGGACGATGAGGGCCGGACCCGCCCGGTGCCGCCGCTGCCGGAAGCGGACGAGGCCGTGGACAAGCACGTGCACGCCCGCCCATGACCGGCACGGACCTGCACCTGACGCTGGTGCGGCATGGCGCGACCGCCTGGAACGACGGGGGGCGCTGGCAGGGAACGACCGATAACCCCCTGGCGGCCAGCGGGGAGGCGCAGGCGAGCGCCCTCGCGCCGCGGTTTGAGGGGCAGGCCTTTGAGCTGGCGTTCAGCAGCGACCTGACCCGCGCCGTGCAGACCGCCGAACTGGTGCTGCCCGGCCATCCGCTGATCCTGGACCCGCGGCTGCGGGAGATTCACTTCGGGCAGTTCGAGGGCCTGAAGGTGCCGGAGATGCAGCGTCACCCGGAGTACCCGGTCTGGCAGGCGGACCCCTGGCGGGTCGGTCCGCCCGGCGGGGAGAGCCTCGCGGAGGTCGCGGTGCGGCTGCGTGCCTGGGTGGAGGACCTGAGTGGCGACCGGGTGATCGCGTTCAGTCACTCGGTGGCGATCCGCACCCTGCTGGTGGACCTGTTCGGCTGGCCGCTGATGCCGCAGCCGGACTACCCGGTGCCGTACGCGTTCCGGCTGGGGCACGCGGGCGTGGTGGACCTGCGCCGGGTGGGCGGGCACTGGACGCTGCACGTCTAGAACTCAGCGCAGCGCGCCGGGACTCACGAGGCCGGGGGAACCCCTGGCCTCAGCTGCTGTACGGCAGGCCGAGTTCGCCGCCGAGTTCCTGCAGGAAGCGGTGCATGAACTCGGTGCGGCGCCGCGCTTCCTCGCGCCCGGGGGGCGTCTGGAAGGTCTGGTGCAGGGTGAGCAGCTTGGTGAAGAAGTGGTCCACGGTGAAGGTCTGGTCGTCGGCGGGGCGGTCCTCGGCCCAGGGGTCCAGGGGGTGCAGCAGCGCGCGTTCCATGCGGCCCCCGACCGCCGCGACCCGCAGGACGCCCAGCGCGCCCAGGGCGTCGAGCCGGTCGGCGTCCTGCAGGGCCTTGCCCAGGGGCGTTTCGGGCGTGGCGCCGCGGGAGAAGCTGTGGTCGCGCACGGCCAGGGCGACCTCGTGCGCGTCGGCGGGCGTGAAGCCCAGGCCGGGCAGGGCGGCCTCGGTGGCCTGGGCGGCCCGGGTGCTGGCGTGCGCGCGGTCCGGGTGGTTCTTGGGCAGGTTGATGACGTCGTGCGTGAGTGCGGCCGCCACGGCCAGGGCGGGGGAGAGGCCGGGTGCGCAGGTCAGGGTCCAGCGGGCCACGCGCACGAGGTGGGCGTCGTCGTGCGCGGCGTCGGGCGTCATGGTCGCGTGCACCCAGGTCCACACGTCCGGAAGGCGGGGGTCCAGGGCGAGCAGGGGCGCGAGGAGCGGCCCGGTGAGCGCCGCTGGGGTGGGGTCGGGGGGAGGGGCGGCCTTCACGGCGTTCAGTATGCGAGGTTCGGCGGGCGGGGACAGGGGGCCGGGCTGGTGGGGGGAGCAAGAGCACCGACAGAATCTTAATGTTACCCTCATGGTATGAGCGGTGGGCCCGGTCGCCTCCCAGTGCTGGTCGTGGACGACAGCGCCGGCACCCTGACGTACCTCCAGCGCCTGCTGGCCCCCCACGTGGACGTGCAGCTCGCCCGCACCGCCCCCGAGGCCCTGCAGGTGCTCTCGCCCGGCACCGCCCTGGTGGTCACGGACCTGCACATGCCCGGCCCGAGCGGCCTGGAACTCACGGCCGAGCTGCGCCGCCGCGTCCCGGACGTGCCGGTCGTGATGATGACGGGCGTGGTGGACGAGTTCGTGCAGCAGGAGGCCGCCGCAGCCGGCGCGCGCGACGTGCTGCGCAAGCCCGTCACGGCCGCGAAACTGTACCCGCTGCTGCGCGAGTACCTGGGGCTCACGGACCTGGAGGTGCCCCCGCTGGAGGACGACGACCCCCCGCCCGCGACCACCACGCACCACCCGGCCATGGACCTGCCGGGCCTGCTGAGCGGCGTGCGGGCGCTGGGGGGCGTGCAGGCAGTCACGTACTACGCCGCGGACGGGGCGCGCACGGTATCCAGCGTGGGCGCGCCCCTCCCGGCGGAACTGGCCGGGTTCGTGCACGCCGCCGGCGAGGCTGCGCGGGGCGCGGCGCCCTTCCTGGGGGCGGCGGGTGGGGTGCGGGCCGTGCAGGTGGAGTACCTGGACCGTGTGCTGCTGGTCGTGCCGGTCGGGGACGGGCTGCTGGCGGCCCTGACGCGCGACGCGGCGAGCGCCAGCACCGTGAAGGCCTGGCTGCGCTCGGCGCAGTTCACGCTGGGCTGACCCGGGCCGTTACGCGAAGGTCTCTTCGAGTCGCGCGAGGTAGAACTGCGTGAGCGGCCCGTACTCGCGGCGGTTGGTGGCCTCGTGCAGCGCCTGGAAGTAGTCCCCCACGGCCCGCCGGTCCGGGAAGTGCACGATCTGCGGGCTGGTGGTGAGCGTGTCGCCCACGGCGCCCAGCGACACCCACAGCACGTAGTGGTCCAGCAGGCGGCCGCTGCGGCCGTTGGTGTCCACGAACGGGTGAATGTACTCGAACTGGTGGTGCGTGAGCGCCAGCAGCCGCGCGGCGTCCGGGAGGTCCCAGGGGTCGGGCAGCGCGGCGTACCACGCGGCGAAATCGTACTGGAGTTCCCGCATCTTCGGCCGGACCTCGTACGAGCGGACGTACACGATTCCGCCCGGCCCGGCCTCGGTCAGGCGGGGCGCGCCGGCCCAGTCGTACAGGTGCCCGAACGCGGCGGCGTGCAGGGCGTAGATGTCGTGGTCGGTCACCAGCGGCGAGGTCTGGTCGTTCAGGGCGCGCTCGTGCATCCACTGGCGGCCCGCGAGTTCGCCCTGAATGAGCTGCGTCTGAATCTGGTCGTAGCTGACGAGCAGGCCCAGGTGCGTGTCCTGCGGCTCGGTCTTGCGGGGCCGGCGCGGGTCGGTGATGACGCGCCCGTCGGCCGTGCGGGCGTGCAGGGCCTCGCTGATCTCCCGCAGGCGGCGGGCCGTGCGTTCCGCTTCGTTCCGGCCTTCCTGCCCGCCCTGGTCCGGGTCGGGAAGGCCGGCGGCCTTCTGGTCCTCGGTGTCCGTCGCGTTCGGGCTCATGGTTTGTGCCGGCCCACGATCTGCTGCACGGCTTCGGCCACCTCCTCGCGTTTCACGTCGTAGCCCTCGACGCGCAGACTGCCTGTGATGCTGTCCGTGAGGCGTTCACCCCCTTTCACTGCGTCCTCGTTCCGGGTCACGGCGTCGTCCACGGCCCCCTTCCGGACCGCGTGGGACATCCGCTTTTTCAACACACCCGCAGCGTACCGCGCCCTGCCGGGGCGGGCCAGGGGCGCGCGGCCCGGTCGTCAAGGCGCATCACCCGGGGCGTCCGGGCCCGGCGGCCGGGCACAGGGAGCGGGCAGGGAAGCCGCCGCCTCCCTGCCCGCCGTGTACGTTGCGCGGCTTACGCCGTGACGAGCCCCTGCTCCCAGCCGAAGACGGCCTTGTCGTCCACGGCGAGGCTCTCGTTGCCGGCCTTGATGGTCGCGGCCAGCGCCTTGGTTTCGGGGAACAGTTTGGCGAAGTAGAACTTCGCGGTCTGGACCTTGCTCAGGTAGAAGCCGTCCCTGTCCTGCCCGGCGTCGATCTTCTCCTGGGCGATCTTCGCCATGCGGGCCCACAGGTACCCGTACACGACGTGCCCGAAGAAGCGCAGGTAGTCCACGGCGGCGGCGTTCACCTCGTCGGCGCCCTCCGGGCCGCTCATGGCCTTCTGCCCGATCACCATGGTGAGGCTCCCGAGCTGCTGCGCGGCCTTGCCGAGCTGGTTCACGTAGTCGCCGATGTGCTCGTCGTCTTCATGGCTTTCGGCGAATTCCTGCAGGGTGCCGGCCAGTTTCTGGAGTTTCTTGCCGCCGTCCATCAGGACCTTGCGGCCCAGCAGGTCCAGGCTCTGGATGCCGTTGGTGCCCTCGTAGATCTGCCCGATGCGGGCGTCACGCACGAACTGCTCCATGCCCCACTCCTGGATGTAGCCGTGCCCGCCGAAGACCTGCTGGCTGAGCACCGCGGTCTGGAAGCCGTTGTCGGTCATGAAGGCCTTGGCGACCGGGGTGAGCAGCGCGACCAGGTCGCCGGCTTCCTTGCGTTTGGCCTCGTCCGGGTGGTGGTGTTCCACGTCCAGGCTGAGGGCCAGCCACATGGCGAGCGCGCGGCCGGCCTCGTTGTAGGCCTTGCCGGTCAGCAGCATGCGGCGCACGTCCGGGTGCACCAGGATGGGGTCGGCGTTTTCGGAAGGCAGGACGCGGGGTTCGTGGCGCATCTGCAGGCGGTCCTTGGCGTAGGCCAGGGCGTTCTGGTAGGACACCTCGCCCAGCCCGAGGCCCTGCAGGCCGGTGCCGAGGCGGGCGGCGTTCATCATGATGAACATGTGGTTCATGCCCTTGTTGATCTCGCCGACCAGCCAGCCTTTGGCCTGATCGAAGTTCAGCACGGCGGTGGCGTTGCCGTGGATGCCCATCTTGTGTTCCAGGCTGCCGCACACCACAGCGTTGCGCTCGCCCACGCTGCCGTCGGCGTTCGGAATGAACTTGGGTACCAGGAACAGCGAGATGCCCTTGGTGCCTTCGGGGCTGCCGTCCAGGCGGGCCAGGACGAGGTGCACGATGTTCTCGGTCAGGTCGTGCTCGCCGGCGCTAATGAAGATCTTGGTGCCGGTGATGTTGTAGGTGCCGTCGCCGTTGTCGCTGGCCTTGGTGCGGATGATGCCCAGGTCCGTGCCGGCGTGCGGTTCGGTGAGGCACATGGTGCCGCTCCACTGCCCGCTGACGATCTTCGGCAGGTACAGGTTCTTCAGTTCGTCGCTGCCGACGGCGTGCAGGGCGCTGTACGCGCCGTGGGACAGGCCGGGGTACATGCCCCAGGCGACGCTGGCGCTGTTCAGCATCTCGTTCAGGGTCATGCTGACCAGGTGCGGCATGCCCTGCCCGCCGTACTGCGGGTCGGCGTCCAGGGCGGGCCAGCCGGCGTCGCAGAACTTCTTGTAGGCGGCCTTGAAGCCGGTGGGGGTCTTCACTTCACCGTGCTCGTCGCGCACGCAGCCTTCGCGGTCGCCGATCTGGTTCAGGGGCTGCACCTCGGTTTCCACGAAGCGGGCGGCTTCCTCCATGACCTGGGTGATCAGGTCGAGGTCGGCGGTGTCGTTGTCCTGGTAGAAGGGCAGGCTGGCGAGCTGGGGGCCGGCTTCCAGCAGTTCAGTCATCACGAATTTGATGTCACGAAGGGGCGCTTTGTAGGTGGGCATGCTGGGGTCCTCCTGGGGTCTCGCCGGTGGCTGCGGCCGGGTGGGGTCCGGGCAGGGGCGGGGCGGCGGGGGGTCGGGCGCGGGCGGGAATGGCGGACTGGACGGTCTGCACGGGGATCGGGGCGGGAAAGGTGGGCCGGAGCGGCGACACCTGCAGCATGGTTAATTGTACCGAGTATAAAACTCCGGCGGGTGAATGTCACGCCCCCCGCCCGCCGGACCCCGGCCGCCCCGCCAACCGGGGGCAGGCGGGACCCGCCGCGCACGCCCCAGTCACGTTTCAGGTATGGTGTAGCAGATCATGAACTATCCAAGTCTGGTCTGGCACCTCAAGCGCACGGAGCTGTTCGCCGACCTGGAACTTGCCGAGCTGGAACGCGTCGCCGCCACCACTCCCTACCGTTCCTACGCCCCGGGCGAGGTCATCTACCGCATGGACGACCCCGCCGACGCCCTGTACTTCGTGCGCAGCGGGCTGGTCAAGATCAGCAAGCTGTTCCCCAACGGCAAGGAAGCCATCCTGGGCGTCATCGGCCAGCACGACACCTTCGGCGAGCTGCTGCTGCAGCCCGAGGAGCGCCGCCCCACCCAGGCCGAGGCGCTCGAACGCACCATGCTGATCGTCCTGCCCCGCAACGAACTGCAAAAACTCCTGGCGACCAAACCCGACCTCGCCATGAAACTCATCCGCCTGATGGCCGCCCGGCTCTTCGAGGCCCAGAGCTGGACCGCCACCGTCAGCGCCTACAGCGCCCCCGAACGCGTCGCCAGCCTGCTGTACCGCCTCTCCCGCGAATTCGGCCGGCCGCACGCCCAGGGCGTGGAACTCGCCCTGAAACTCAACCAGGAAGACATCGCCCGCATGGTCGGCGCCACCCGCGAGACCGTCAGCCACAGCCTGGGCAAACTCAAGCAGGAAGGCGCCATCTACCGCGCCCGCTCGCCCATCATCGTCCGCATGGACGCCCTGCGCGACTACATCGAACGCGGCACCTGACCCCGCTCACAGCGCCGCCCGGCCCCCACGTGAGGGCCGGGCGGACGGCGTTGCCCGTCAGCGGAACTGCGCCATGACCTCCCGCAGGCTCTCGCGGCTGGGCCGGGTCAGCGTCTCGGGCAGCAGGGCCAGCGGCGTGGGCACGATGTGCGTGGTGTCCAGGAGCGTCCTGCGGCCCGGATCGATGTACAGCAGGCCCGTGATCAGCTGCCCGGCGCGCTGCCCCTCCTCGATCAGCCGCAGCGCGCCCAGCCGGTCGGTGGGATCGTACTCGCGGTCCAGTTTCCTGAGCTGCACGGCCGGTCCGTCGTGCAGCTGCACGGTGACCACCTCGCCGGGCGCGTAGTCCACCCGGATCTCCTCGAAGTCCGGCACGAAGGTCACGTCGTGAATGGGCACCTCGTGCGCCTTGCCGTAGCTGTAACTCTTCGTGCTCTCGTCGTGGTTGTTGAAGGTCACGCACGGCGAGACGACGTCGATGATCGCCGTGCCGCCGAAGCGGATCGCGGCCTTGAGCAGCTCCGTGACCTGCCGGGCGTCCCCGGCGAAGCTGCGCGCCACGAACCCCGCGCCCGCCACGATCGCCTCGGCGCACAGATCCAGTGCCGGCAGCTCGTTCAGGCCGACCGCCTTGAGCCGCTGGCCCTCGTCGGCCGTGGCCGAGAACTGCCCCTTGGTCAGGCCGTACACGCCGTTGTTCTCGATGATGTACACCATCGGCACGTTCCGGCGGATCACGTGCTTGAACTGTCCCAGCCCGATGCTGCCGCTGTCCCCGTCCCCGGACACCGCCAGCGCCAGGTGGTTCCGCTGCGCGAGCATGGCGCCCGTCGCCACGCTCGGCATGCGGCCGTGCACCGTGTTGATGCCGTGCGCGCCGTTCAGGAAGTACGCCGGGGACTTGCTGGAACACCCGATTCCCGAGAGCTTCAGCACCTGGTGCGGCTTCACGCCCAGCTGGTAGCACGCGTCGATGATCCGGCTGGAGATGCTGTCATGCCCGCAGCCGGGGCACAGGGTGCTCGGCAGGCCGCGGTAGTCGTTCTTCGTGAGTCCGGCGCTGTTCACCGCCGGGGCCCGCTCCGCCGGAGGAGAGACCGGCGCCGGGGAGACCGGTCCTGTCGTGTCCGGCGCCTTCACGTCCGCGCCGATGCCGTCCGCCGCCCTGCTCGCGCCTGTCATGCCGTGCCCCCCTTCCTCCACCGGTGTCATGCGGTGACCGTCCCTTCCGGCCCGTCCTCGCCGGCCTTCACGGTGCGGGGCTCGTCCGTCTCGGCCGCCACCCGCGCGTCCATGCGCCGGGCCGCCTGTTCGGAGCGGTGCTCGGCGCCGGTGCCGGCCTCCCCGCGCTCCCGCACCCGCCCCGCCACGAAGGGCCCGCTCAGCGGCAGGCCGTCGCAGTGCGCCACGCTCAGGATCCGCGGCGCCAGGGCCGGGTACTCGGCGCGCAGCAGCGTCGCCAGCTGCCCGTGCTGGTTCAGTTCCACCACGATCACCCGCTCGTGCGCCTCGAGGAACTCCCGCACGCCCTCCCCGAACGGCAGGGCCCGCACCCGCAGGTAATCGGTGTCCAGCCCGCCCGCCTGCAGCAGCGCCCGCGCTTCTTGCATCGCCGGGTCGGCGCTGCCCATGGCGATCAGACCCAGAGCGCGACCCTCGCCGTCCACGACGGGTCTGGGCACGACCGTGCGGGCGTAGGTATGCTTGCGGTCCAGGCGGTCCAGGTTCGCCTTCCAGTCCGCGGGGTGCTCGCTGTACGTGGCCGTGTCGGTGTGTCCGGTGCCGCGCGTGAAGTACGCCGCGCCCAGCGCGTCCGTGCCGGGCAGCGTGCGCGGCCCCACGCCGGTCCGGTCGTCGTCGCGGTAGCGCGCAAACCGGTTGCCCAGCCGCAGGATGTCCTCGGCGGACAGCAGCTTCCCGCGGTTCATCTGCTCCTCCGGGTACTCGAACTCGTCACACATCCAGCTGTTCATGCCGATGTCCAGGTCGCTCAGCACGAACACCGGCGTCTGCAAGCCCTCCGCGATCTCGAAGGCCCGCCACCCGAACTCGAAGCACTCCTTCGGGTCGGCGGGCAGCAGGATCACCTGCTTCGTGTCCCCGTGCGACAGGTAGTACGTGCTGAGCAGGTCCCCCTGCGCCGTGCGGGTGGGCAGCCCCGTGCTGGGCCCCATGCGCTGCACGTCCCAGATCACCAGCGGAATCTCCGTGAAGTACGCGTACCCCGCGAACTCCGCCATCAGGGAAATGCCGGGCCCGCTGGTGGACGTCATGGCCCGCGCGCCCGCCCAGCCGGCCCCAACCAGCACGCCGCTGGCCGCCAGTTCGTCCTCCACCTGCAAAATCGCGCAGGTGTTCAGGCCGGTCTCCGGGTCGCGGCGCAGCTTCGGCACCCACTCGATCAGCGCCTCGGCCAGGCTGGTGGCCGGGGTGATCGGGTACCACGCGACCACCGTGCACCCGCCGTACAGGCTGCCCAGCGCCGCGGCGGTGTTCCCGTCGATCAGTATCTTCCCGCCGTTGGCGTCCAGGCGCTGCACGCGGTAGGGGTCGCGTTTGACCACGTTCGCCGCGCACCAGTCGAACGCCGCCCGCGTAATGCTGAAGTTGCTCTCGATCACGGCCGCCTTGCCGTGAAACGCCTGCTCCAGGTACTCGTGCACGGCGCCCAGCTCGATGCCCAGCAGCTGCGCCAGCGCGCCCACGTACACCATGTTCACCATCCGGTCCCGGAACTTCACCGGCACGTCGTGGTCCCTGATGATTCCGTTGGCGGGCAGGGCGTACACCGTCACGTCGTCCCGCGGCCGGGTGGGCTTCAGGTGGTCCGGGCAGAACATCACGCCCCCCGGTGGCAGTTCGGCCAGGTCGGCGTCCAGCGTCTTGGGATTGAACGCCACCAGCACGTGCGCCACGTCCTGCCGGGCGGTGAAGCCCTGCCCGCTCACCCGGATGCGGTAGTACGTGGGCAGGCCCTTGATGTTGCTGGGAAACAGGTTCTTCGCGTTCACCGGGATGCCCATGCGGAACAGGGCGTCCACGATCGCCCCGTTCGCCGTCTGGGACCCGCTGCCGTTCACGGTCGCCACGTTCAGCGTGAACTCGTTGACGGCCGTGCCCGCCCCGGGGCCCTGCTCTGTGCGCTCCGCCAGTTGCGTCATCGATTCCCCCTCCTCGGCAAGGAGGTCGGCCTCAGGTGTTCATGGCAAGGCCAGCGCCTCCACGATTGTCCGTGCCCCGACTGTACTCCCCCCGCGGCGGGGCGCATGCCCGGTCCCCGCCCCCCTGCCCGGCCCACCGGACGCCCGCCTGTGGGGGCCGGGACCGCGGCTCCGTAGAATGGGGGCAGATGCCCGCTTCCCCCGCCTGCTGGCCCCGGTCCGGTCTCGCCGTCGCCGCGCTGGCCGCCCTGCTGTGGCTGCCGGCCGGGGCCGCGCAGACCACCCCCGAACCGCCCCCGGCGTGCCTGGAGGCGGCCGCCGCCCTGCGCGCCTACGAGCGGCAGGCGGGCGTGAACGAACTGCCCTTCGTGCACATCCAGGCCCGGGTGGCGGAACTCGGCTGCGCGCGGCGGGAAGCGTTCGACGACCCCGTGTGGTTCGAGCGGACCGTGACGCTGTTCGTGCAGACCTTCACCGCGCAGGGCGGCGACTGGAAAGCCACCGTCGCCGCCTGCGCCGCAGCCGACATGACGCAACTGCTGTGCGTGGACCGCATGGTCGCCCGGCACATCGCCGGCGACCTGCCGCCCGCCCTGCGCGTGACCGGGTGCGGCACCCCCGGGGACTGGGGGCGGGTGGGCGCCCTGATCGTGGAGGCCGCCTACCGGGAAGGGTGGATCTGGGGCGTGGGCGCGGAGGTGGGCGTGCCCTGGCAGCGCGACCTGGTCCGGGCCGCCTGCCTGCGCGGCGAGGCGGCCCCGGCCGGTCCGACCTGAGTTACGCCCAGCCCAGCAGGAACAGCAGCAGGAAGCTGATGCCGAACTCGGTCAGGCCCACCTGTTTCGGCGTGACCCGCCGGCCCCGCCAGCCTTCCAGCCGGGGCATGACCGCGGCGCGCACGGTGGTGAGCAGGAAGAAGGCCGGGAAGGCCGCGGGGACCACGCCGGTCAGTGCCCCCCACAGAGCCAGTGCGAAGAGGGCCGCGTGCGCGCCCACCGAGAGGGTCAGGTAGGCCGCCTCACCCCGTTCGCGGATCATGGTCTTCACGTACAGCAGCGTGCCCAGGAAGTACGCCCACAACGCCAGGGTGGCCAGGGTGGGCCGGGCGGTCAGGGGCAGGCGCAGCGCGTCCAGCGGCCCCCCGGTCGTCATGACCGCGGTGAGCAGGCAGGCGGCGACCACCGCCGAGCCGCGCGCGAGCAGCGAGGCGTCGTCGCGGTGCGCGGCGCGCCACAGCCCCACTCCCAGCAGCGGCGCGAACGCCAGCGCCCAGCCCAGCAGGTGCGGCGCCAGCGCCAGCGTGAGCCCGCCCAGCACGCCGGACACCGCGCCGTACGTGAGCGCGGGACGCAGGTACAGCGGCTTGCGGCCGGATTTCAGCCACAGGGTCAGGGCGTTGAACGCGAAGTACCCGAACAGCCAGGCGGGCAGCAGGGGCCACACGAACGCCGGCACGTCGCCCGCCTGCGCGAGCAGCGTCACGCCCACCAGGTACGGCAGGAACAGCATGGCCCAAGCGCCGTGCTGCCGGGGCATCCACTCGGCGCCCACCCGCCGCCGGCCCGGCTTGCGGGCGGCCCTGGGGCGGGGACGGGCGGGGGTGGTCGGGTTGGCGGGGGTGGTCATGGGGGGCTCCTCAGGGCAGGGACGGGGGAAAGTGGATCTCTATATCCATTTTAAGGAATCGGGCCGGGACGTTCAAACCCCCGGCCGGTCACCGCAGGGTGGTCGCGATCACCAGCAGGTCCGCGTCCGGCCCCTCGAAGCCCGGCCGGTACCCGCGCATCAGCACCGCCGCCCGGTTCCCCTGCACGTACACCCCGTCCAGCGCGTAGCGCGCCGTGCCCTCCCGCGAACACGGCAGGAACGCGTCCGCATGCACCACCTGCGCGTTCACCTTCACCTGCACACCCGCCACCCGCTCGCCCGGAGGGAAAAGCGCCAGCCGCCCCGACGGCGTCGGGCACGCCGCGGCCCGCACCGGGTACACCCGCCACGTCACCGGCACCGGCCGCGACCACAACGGCACGTCCACCCGCCCCGCCTGACCGGCCCGCAGGCCGTCCGCCCACCCGATCAACGGCGCGAACGTCCGCCGGTACCGGGCCGTGGCCGCCGGCCGGTTCAGCAGCCCGTACCGCCCCAGCACAGTCCGCTGCGCCCCGAGCAGCCGCGCGGCAACCTGCGCCGGCGCCGCCGATCCCTCCTCCCGCCGGGACGCGCCCGCCAGCCGCGCCCCCGTCGCCGTGCTGTACACCGCCAGCGCCGACACCGGGAACCCGCTGCCGTCCTGCACGCCGGCCGTCACGACCAGCACCGCCCGCCCGTCCGCGCTGAAGCGCACCTCCTGCACCGGGAACAGGTCCCCGGCCCGGGCCGCGCCGCCCAGCAGGGCCAGCAGCGCCCCCCCCGCCCTCAGCCGGGACCGCCATGCATTCAGGGTCATGCCCCAGGGTACGCCCGCGCGCTCACCCCCTGGCCGTCATCACCCGCCGGAAGTCCTCCACGCCCGTGAACAGGTGCGCCCGCCACCCGGCCGCCCGCGCGGCCTCCACGTTCTCCGCACTGTCGTCCCAGAACACGATCCGCTCCGGCGCCACGCCCAGGTGCGCGGCGACCGCCCCGTAATACGCGGCGTCCGGCTTGCGGTGCCCGACCGTGCAGCTCGCCACCTCACCGTCCACCACCTCGCCCAGCCCCACCTCACGCAACAGGTGATTCACCCGGTTGCGCTCCTGGTTCGTCGCCAGGAACGCCCGCCACCCCGCGCCGCGCAGCTCCCGCACGGCCGCCAGCATCGGCCGGTTGGGGTGGTCCTCGTACTCCAGCCACTCCCGCACGAACCCCTCCGGCGTGCCCGGCCGGCCCGTGGCGCTCAGGAAGGCCGGCACGTGCGACAGCAGGTCCGTCTCCCCGCGCGTGGCAGGCACGAACGCCCCCTCGAAGAACGCGCGCGCCTCCTGCGGGTGCTCGCGCAGCAGTTTCACCCCAAACCAGTCGGGCGGGATGACCAGCACGCCATCCACATCGAGGAGCAGCACGTCACGTTCCGGATTCACGCCGGCCAGGATACGGGGAAAAGGGCCCCCGGCCGGTGCGCCAGTTGGCGCACGACACGCGGGACGCCGGACTGCCACACTGCGCGGGTGCGGATCCTGAACATCCCCGTGACGGCAGCCCAGCTCGCCGCCTGGCGGGCGCGACTGGCGCCGGCCGCCCAGCCGTTTTTCCTGACCGCGCCCGAAGCGGACGCGCTGGCCCTGCCCACCCTGCCCCGCACCTCCCTGACCGTGACGCCCGAGGACCGCGACACCCTGACCCTCTGGAGGGTGGACCCCCAGGCGGACCGCGTGGTCACCCTCACGACCGCCGAGTTCGCGGCCCTGCCCGGCCGGACACGTCAGGCCCTTCTGCGCGCCCAGGTCCGGCACGGCCGGGGCAACGTCCCCCTGGGCCGCCACCACCAGGACCTGAACCCGGCCCTGCCCGCCGGGCGGTTCCTGTGGCACCCCGATCACCTCACCCTGGCCGTGCTGGCCCGCGTGATCTCTGAGGGCAGCGCCCCCTGCCAGCGGGAGCACGTGCCCGCCTCCGTGTGGGCCGAAGCGGTCACGGCCCTGCCGCGCGTGAAGGCCCTCGCCGGCACCTTCCCGGCCGGCCCCGGCAACTGCTTCGGCGCCGTGATGGGCGCAGCCGGCCTGACAGGCGCCGAGGACGAATGGATGCAGCGCGCCCCCTTCGAGGCCTTCCTGCACGCCCGCACCCGGCCCGGCGGAACGGACGAACAGCCCGGCACGCTGCTCGTGTGGCGCAACCGGGACGGGCAGGCGGAGCACGCCGCCGTCACGCTGGGCGGCGGCTGGGCCTTTCACAAACCCGCCCAGACGTGGTGGACGCCCCGCGTCGTCCTGCCCACCGCCGCCCTGATCCGGAACTGTCGCACCCCCGGCCAGCGCCTGGACCGCCGGACCCTGCTCAGCCCAGCAGCAGGCTGACGCGCGGTAAACCAATGCGCCCGTTGTTGTCAGCCATCCCCTCCGCCCCTCACCCGATGGCGAGCATGCGTTCGATGGGGCGCAGCGCCTGCGCGCGGACGGCCTCGGGGACGGTCACGCGGGGGGATAGGTCGCGCAGGGCGTCCCGGACACCTCGCAGGGTGATCATCTTCATGTACTCGCAGCAGGCGGTGCGGCTCACGGGGATGAAGGTCTTGTCGGGCACGTCGTGTTCCAGGCGGGTGACCATGCCGGTCTCGGTGACCACGATGAACGTCTGCGCCGCGCTCGCCTTGGCGCGGTGGATCATGCCCTCGGTGGAGTAGAGCTGCACGTCCGGCTGCGACGCCAGGATGCGGCTGCTGCACCCGCACTCCGGGTGGATCAGCAGTTCGGCGTCCGGGTGCGCGCCCTGCTGGTGGGCGATGTCCTCCGGGCGGATCGCCTCGTGCACGTGGCAGGCGCCCTGCCAGACGTGCAGGTGCCGGCCGGTCTGGCGCATGACGTGCGCGGCCAGGAAGCGGTCCGGGGCGAACAGCACAGGAACGTCTGCGGGGAGGCTCTCGACGATCTGCACGGCGTTCCCGGACGTGCAGCAGTAGTCGCTCTCGGCCTTCACGTCGGCGGTGGTGTTCACGTACGTCACGACCAGCCCGCCGGGGTGCTGCGCCTTCCAGTCGCGGATGTCCTGCGCGGTCAGGGTGTCGGCCAGGGAGCACCCGGCCCGCAGGTCGGGCAGCAGCACGGTCTTGCCGGGGTTGAGGATCGCGGCGGTCTCGGCCATGAAGTGCACGCCGGCGAACACGATCACGTCCGCGTCCGTGCGGGCCGCCTGCCGGGACAGGCCCAGCGAGTCCCCCACGAAGTCCGCGATGCGCTGCACCTCGGGCCGCTGGTAGTTGTGTGCCAGGATGACCGCGTTGCGCTCCTGGCGCAGGCGGCCGATCTCCTCGATCAGCTGCGGGTCGTCGCCCAGGACCTCCAGTTGCATCAGGTCGCGGTTGGGCGTCTGCGCGGGTGGGACGACGGGGTGGTACGGCGTGGGGGCATCGGGGGTGGTCATGACAGGGACTCCTGAAAGGCGGGGAAGACAGGGGTGGACAGGAAGTTCAGGCTGATGTCCAGCGCGGCGGCCGAGTGCGTCAGGGCCCCAGCGGACACGAAGTCCACGCCGCTCGCGGCGATGCGGGGCAGGCGGTCCAGGGTGACGTTCCCGCTGGTTTCCAGGGTGACGTGCGGCGCGAGGCGGTCCCGCCGGGCGACGGCCTCCGCGAGCTGATCGTCGCTGAAGTTGTCCAGCATCACGCGGTCCGCGCCCGCGTGGATGGCTTCCTCCAGGCCGGCGAGGTCCGGCACCTCGCACAGCACCTTCAGCAGGTACCCGCCCTCGCGCGCGGCCTGCACGGCGGGCGTGATGCCGCCCGCCGCGACGATGTGGTTGTCCTTGATCAGGATGCCGTCGTCCAGCCCGACCCGGTGGTTCACGCCGCCGCCGTGGCGCACGGCGTCCTTTTCCAGGTCGCGCCACAGCGGCGTGGTCTTGCGGGTGTCCAGCAGCCGCGTGCGGGACCCGGCCAGCGCGTCCGCGTACGCCCGGGTGAGGGTCGCGACGCCCGACAGGCGCTGCAGCAGGTTCAGGGCCACCCGCTCCCCGCCCAGCACGCTGCGGGCCGGGCCGCTCACCACCCCGATCACGCCCCGCTCGCGCCGGTCGCCGTCCCGGGCGGTCCAGGTGACGGTCACGGCCGGGTCCAGCAGCGCGTACACCCGCGCGGCCACGTCCAGGCCGCTCAGCACGCCCGGCTGTTTCAGCAGGAACTCCGCGCGGGCGGGGGTGGCGGCGGGCACGGTGCTGCGGGTGGTGACGTCCCCGCGGCCGAGGTCCTCGGCCAGCGCGGCGCGCAGGCGGTCATCCAGGCTCAGCATGCGGGGCTCCGTGCAGGAGTCCGGGCGGGGGTCCAGAAAGGCATCCGCCTCAAGGTACGGCCTCCACCGCCGCGTGCGGAACGAGGTCCAGCCGATCCGAACCCTGCACCAGCCGCGACACGCTGTGCTGCGGGGCGCCCAGGTCCGGGAAGTCCAGCCGGGCGTGCGCCCCACGCGACTCCTGCCGGGCGTGCGCGGCCCGCAGCAGCAGCGGCGCCAGCTGCCGCAGGTTCCCGGCCTCCAGGGCCGCCGGCGCCTCCGCTTCCCCGGCCGGGAAGGCGGGGGGCAGGGCCTCCAGCGCCAGCAGCCCCGCCTCCAGCCGCGCCGCGCCCCGCCGCAGGCCCGCCGCGCGGCCCACGATCTCCCGCAGGGCCGGCAGGCTCCCCGGGTCGGCCGCAAGGGCCGGCAGCGCCTCACCGGCCTCCGGGGTCCGCGCGTCCGCCAGTGCGGCGACCGCCGCCCGCGCACCGAAGACCAGCCCCTCCGAGAGGCTGTTGCTCGCCAGCCGGTTCGCGCCGTGCAGGCCCGACGACGCCACCTCGCCCGCCGCGTACAGGCCCGGCACCGTGCAGCGCCCATGCGCGTCCGTCTGCACCCCGCCGATGGTGTAGTGCACCGCCGGCTCCACTGGAATCAGGTCCGCACCCAGGCGCAGGCCCAGCGGCGCCAGGCTGGCCGCCACCATCGGGAAGCGCGCGCGCACGAACGCCTCGCCCAGGTGCCGCAGGTCCAGAACCACCTGCCCGGTCCGGTCCCGCTCGGCGGCGATCGCGCGGGCCACCACGTCCCGCGGCGCCAGTTCCTCCAACGGGTCGTACCGCGGCATGAAGCGCTCGCCCTGCGCGTTCAGCAGGTGCGCGCCCTCGCCGCGGGCGGCCTCGGTGACCAGCAGGGCCCGGTGGCCGGCCCGCACCGCCGTCGGGTGAAACTGCACGAACTCCAGGTCCCGCAGCGCCGCGCCCGCCCGGTACGCCAGCGCCAGGCCGTCCCCGGTGCCTTCCGGCGGGGCGGTCGTGACCGGGTACAGGCCGCCGTACCCGCCGCAGGCGAGCAGCACCCCCCCCGCCCGCACCGTGAGCGGCCCGGCCGGCGTGAGCAGCTCCGCGCCCACCACCCGCGGGCCGCTCACCCGCAGGGCCCGCACGAAGGTGCGCTCCAGTACATGTAGGCCCCCGCCCCGGGCGGCCTCCAGGGCCGCACTCAGCGCTACGCTGATCGCGTGGCCGGTCGCGTCGGCCGCATGCCGGATGCGCGGCACGCTGTGCCCACCTTCCAGCGTCAGGGACGCCTCGAACGGCACGCCGTACGCCCGCAGGCCGTCCACCAGCGCCTGCGCTTCCCGCACGAATGCGTCCACCACCGCCGGGTCGCACAGGCCCCGCCCGGCCCGCAGGGTGTCCGCCGCGTGTGCCGCGCGGTCCCCGGCGTCCCGCGGTGCGGCCACCCCCCCCTGCGCCCAGGGCGTGGACCCGCTGCGCAGCCGGCCCTTCGTGACCAGCAGCACCCGCGCACCCCGGCGGTGGGCGGTCAGGGCCGCCTGCGCGCCGGCCACGCCACTGCCGACCACCAGCAGGTCAGTTTCGAGAACCTCCATCCCCGCAGACTACCGGGCCAAATGTGAGGAGCGCCACCAAATCGGGCCGGGCTGTCCCGTCAATGCGGCAGCCCGGCCCGGGGGTGGTCTTTCAGCGTTCGGTCTGGTCGCAGGCCCAGCCGTTCCCGTTGCGGTCCAGGCCCACCCGGTACCCGGGCGTCCCCACCCGTGCCGGCGCCGCGCCCGCCCGCCGCATGGCCGTGCAGGACGCGTAGAAGCGGCTGTAGGCCCCGCTGGATGCGGAGTTCAGTGGGGCGCTGCGCGTCACCGCCTTCAGGTACGCGCGGCCCACGTACCCGCCCCGGCCCCGGTACGTCGTCCGGCACCACGCACCGTCACAGGCGGTGATCAGCAGCGTGTTCGCGGGAATCACCGCCACCACCGCCCCGCCCGGCGTGCGGCGCAGGTTCAGGCTGGTGGTCGTCACGGAGGTGGCCGCCTCGGCCATGCCGAGCAGCGCGGCGCCCAGCGCCAGGGTCTTCAGTGCGGAACGGAAGGGAAACGCAGTCATGAGGGCAGCATGGCGGCCCTCACCTGACGAACCATGAGGGCAACATGACCACCCCTGAAGGTGACCGGGCGCGGCCGGGGTCAGTCCTGCCGGGCCGGCACGGCGCAGCTGCCGTCCTCGCAGCCGTCTGCGGTGTCGCTGCCCAGCAGGGTCAGGGGCGCGGGGTGCGTTTCCTGCCACACCTGGTTCAGGGCGCCCAGGAAGGTCTGCGGGTCCTGCGCGCCGCTCACGCCGTACTTGCCGCCCAGCACGAAGAACGGCACGCCGGTGATGCCCAGCGCGGCGGCCTGCGCCTCGTCCCGCCGGACGGCGGCCACGCGGGCCTCGTCGGTCAGGGCGGCGCGGGCTTCCCCGGCGTCCAGGCCGGCGCTCTGCGCCAGGGTGACCAGGGTGTCCGGGTCGCTCAGGTCGGCGCCCTGCGTGAAGTAGGCATCCAGCAGGGTTTCTTTCAGGCGGTCCTGCACGCCCCGCTCGGCGGCGAGGTGCAGCAGCGCGTGCGCGCGGACGGTGTTCACGAGTTTCGCGTCGTCCAAGCGGTAGTTCAGGCCTTCTCCGGCGGCGGCCTGCGCCACGCCGTTCATCATGTCCTGCGCCTGCGCGGGGGTGCGGCGGTACTTCGCGGCGAGCGCGTCGCGCATGCCCAGGGGGTTGCGTTCGGCGGCGCCGGGGTCCAGTTCGAAGGAGTGCCACACGACGTCCACCTGGTCGCGGTGGGGGAAGTCGGCCAGGGCGCGTTCGAAGCGGCGTTTGCCGATGTAGCACCAGGGGCAGGCGATGTCGGACCAGATGTCCACGCGCAGGCGGTCGGGGGTGGGGGAGGCGAGCGAAGTCATGCGAAGAGAATACTGTGCTTTGAAAAATAAAGCTATCATCTGCGCACAATTCCAGCCGCTACCCTGACCCCATGACTCCCCCCGACTGGCTCCTGTCCCTCATCGGCGCAGGCGCCGTCGCCCTGCTGCTCTGGCTGCTGTTTTCCCTGCGTCCCCGTCGCACACCCCACCCGGCCCGGCGCCGCAGGAGCCGCTCCACCCCGGAACAGCAGGAACGCCGGGACGAGATGAAAGCCCGCGAACTTGCCCACGAACGGGACGTCATGCGCCCCGGCCTGCTCCACCTGCCCTTCAGCCGCGACAGCGTCAGCATGGGCGACGACAGCAGCATGCAGGGCCACTGGCGCCTCCTGACCTTCGAGGAGGACCTCCCCATGTCCACCCTGCTCGGCCCGCCCATTCACCGGGTGCTGGCCTCCATCCAGGGCGGGCAGGCCACCTGGGTCCTGCAACTGCACGAACCCCTCGCCGCCCCCGTCAAACCCAACGCCGGACGGATGCGCGTCACGGACGTGGCGGTCGTCGCGCAGCAGTGGCCCGCGCCGCGCCTGCTCGTCCCGGACTTCCCCGTCTCCCGGGCAGGCGGCGGCACGCTGTTCGCGCTGTACCTCGCCCAGCTGGACCCGGAACACGTGTACGACACGTTGAATGGCCGCCAGGAAGAAAGGACCGAGGTGCAGCCGCACTTCTCCGAGAGGCGGTCTGAGCGTCAGCTGGCGGCCCTGAGCCAGCTTCCCAACCCCCGCGTGCAGGAAACCTACACGCGTTACCCGGTGGGCCCCGAGGTCCCGGCCAGGCAGCGCGTGATGATGCGTGTCCGGCCCACCCCGCCCGTCCAGACGTAGAGATCCGGAGTCAGGGCCGCCTTTCGTCCACCACGAACCCCGGCCCCAGGGCCGCCCGGAGCCGCTCCAGCAGGGCGTCCGCCTGCACCCGGAACCCCCGCTCGTCGTCCGCCGTCCACGGCGATGGTCCTCCCGGGTCGTCCCAGTCCAGGCCCGCGTCCCACAGGGTGATCAGGCGCTCGGTCTCGGCCACCAGGTCAGGCGGCAGGGGCAGGCCGCCGGCCTCGACCGCCAGGCCGTACCGGTCCTCGGTAAAGGCGTCACCCGCCCACAGGCAGATGCCGGAGCCGGAATCGAAGAAGAAACGCAGGCGGCAGGGGCGCACGGTGCCGCCAGCCTACCGCCCCCCTGCCGCCGTGCCGGGGTCAGGTCTCCTGCGCGCCGGAACGCTCGCCCCCATCGTTCGCCTCGGTGGCCTCCCCGCCGACCTCGCTGTTGCCCGGAGTGCCGGTGCTGCCGGCGCCGCCTGCGCTGGTCTTGCCGGTCTGGCGCTCGTGCTCCTGCCGCTGCGCGTACGCCTCCTGCATCTGCTCGGCTTCGTTCCCTCCGTTCGTCCGGTTCTCGTTGTCGGTCATGGCCGCAGGGGAGGGACGAGGACGTGAAGGGGCGTGTGCCGGGCGTGACGGCCCGTTCATCAGGGGACGTCCGACATGGAAGAACCCGGAAGCATGAGGGCTTCCGGGTTCGGCGCTGGTCGGGCGTCAGCCGGCGGCGACGCTCCCCGTCACCCAGGCCTGCAGGCCCTTCACCCCGAGCTTCGCTCCGGCCGCGGCCTGAATGGCCTTCGCGGTCCACTGTGCGCCCTCCAGCGTACTCACGATGGGCACGCCGCGTTCCAGGGCGGTGCGCAGCAGGGGGCTGCCGGTCACGTCGATCAGCAGGTCCGGCAGGGCGTCGCCATTCTGCTGGCGGGTGACGGTCAGGCCGGCGGCGCTCAGCGTGGCGGCCACGTCGTCCAGGCCGTCCCCGAGCAGCAGGGCAGTGCCGGTCAGCGGGAGGTAGTTCTTGGCGCCCAGCTGCGCGCGGTAGAACGCCAGGTAGGGATCGGCGTCGATGCCCATGCTCTCGCCGGTGCTCTTCATTTCCGGCCCGAGGATGGGGGCCACGCCCTTGAACTTCAGGAAGGGCAGGTGCACTTCCTTCACGCTGTACATGGCGGGCACGGGCGTCTCCGTCAGGCCGATCTGGTCCAGCGTGTGGCCCACGGCGATGCGGGCGGCGCTCTTGGCGAGGGGGTGGTTCACGGCCTTGCTCACGAACGGCACGGTGCGGCTGGCGCGCGGGTTGGCTTCCAGGATGTACGCCACGCCGTCCTTCACGGCCCACTGCACGTTCATCAGGCCCTTCACGCCCAGTTCCAGCGCGAGGCGTTCCGTGTCGGCCTTCACACGGGCCAGCAGCTCGGCGCTCAGGTTCACGGGGGGCAGCACGCAGGCGCTGTCGCCGCTGTGTACGCCGGCGGCCTCGACGTGCTCCATGATTCCGGCGACCACGGCTTTCTCGCCGTCGCAGAGGGTGTCCACGTCCAGTTCCAGCGCGCCTTCCAGGAACTGGTCCAGCAGGATGCTGGGCTGGCCTTCCACGGCGGCGTACACCTCGTCCAGGTACGTGGTGAGTTCGTCCATGCTGCGCACGGTGCGCATGGCGCGGCCGCCCAGGACGTAGCTGGGGCGGGCCATCAGCGGGAAGCCCAGTTCGGCAGCAAGGTCACGCGCCTGGGCGGGTGTCTCGGCGACCTTGCCTTTGGGCTGCGGCAGGCCCAGGCGTTCGCACAGGGCGTTGAAGCTGGCGCGGTCCTCGGCCTCGTGGATGGTCTCGGGGCTGGTGCCGATGATGGGCGCGCCGGCGTCCGCGAGCTTCCTCGCCAGTTTCAGTGGCGTCTGCCCGCCGAGCTGCACGATCACCCCGACGGGTTTCTCGTGCTCGACGATGTTCATCACGTCCTCGAACGTCAGCGGCTCGAAGTACAGGCGATCGGCGGTGTCGTAGTCGGTGCTGACCGTCTCCGGGTTGCTGTTCACCATGATGGTCTCGTACCCGGCTTCCTGCAGCGCCCACACGGCGTGCACGGTGGCGTAGTCGAACTCCACGCCCTGCCCGATGCGGTTGGGCCCGGACCCCAGGATGACCACCTTGGGCTTGTCGGTGGGCGTGACCTCGTCCTCCCACTCGTAGGTGCTGTAGTGGTACGGGGTGTGCGCCTCGAACTCGGCGGCGCAGGTGTCCACGGTCTTGTACACGGGCGTGGCCTTGGCTTCCTTGCGCAGCTGCCGGACTTCCAGTTCGCTCAGGCCCACGATCTCGCCGATGCGGGCGTCACTGAAGCCCAGACGCTTGACCTCGCGCCAGTACTCGTACTTCCACTCCGCGATGGGCCCCAGGTCCAGGATTTCCGCCTCGGCGTCGATGATCTCCTTGAGCTGCCCCAGGAACCAGCGGTCGATCTTCGTGGCCTCGAACAGCGCCTCGACCGTCTCGCCGCGGCGCAGCAGCTCAATCACCGCCTCGATGCGGCGGGGGTTCGGGTACAGCAGCGCCCGCAGGCCTTCGACGTCCATCTCGGCGTACACGCCGCGGATGTCGCTCTCGGTGCTGCGCAGGGCCTTCTGCAGGCTTTCCTTGAAGGTCCGGCCGATCGCCATGACCTCGCCCACGCTGCGCATCTGGGTGCCCAGGTGGTCGGGCGTGCTGGGGAACTTCTCGAACGCGAAGCGTGGAATCTTCGTGACGACGTAGTCGATGGTGGGTTCGAACGCGGCGGGCGTGACGCGGGTGATGTCGTTCGGCAGTTCGTCCAGGTGGTACCCGACCGCCAGCAGCGCGGCGATCTTCGCGATGGGGAAGCCGGTGGCCTTGCTCGCCAGGGCGCTGCTGCGGCTCACGCGGGGGTTCATCTCGATCACGATCACGCGGCCGTTGTCGGGGTTCACCGCGAACTGGATGTTGCTGCCGCCGGTCGCCACGCCGATCTCCCGGATGATCGCCAGGGACTGGTCGCGCAATCTCTGGTACTCCACGTCACTCAGCGTCTGCGCGGGCGCCACGGTGATGCTGTCGCCGGTGTGCACGCCCATCGGGTCGAAGTTCTCGATGCTGGTGATGATGATCACCGTGTCGGCGGTGTCGCGCATCACCTCCAGCTCGTACTCCTTCCAGCCCAGGATGCTCTCCTCCAGCAGCACGCTGGTCACGGGGCTGTCGCGCAGGCCGCCTTCCGTGATGGTCAGGAACTCCTCGTACGTGTGCGCGATGCCGCCGCCGGTGCCGCCCAGCGTGAAGGAAGGCCGGATCACGATGGGCAGGCCGATCTCCTTCTGGTACTCCACGGCCTCTTCCATGGAGTGCACCATCTTCCCGCGGGCGGTTTCCACGCCGATCTTCTTCATGGCCGCCTGGAACAGTTCGCGGTCCTCGCCCTTCTTGATGGCCTCCACGCCCGCGCCGATCAGTTCCACGCCGTATTTCTCCAGCGTGCCGCGCTCATGCAGTTCCATCGCCAGGTTCAGCGCCGTCTGCCCGCCCAGCGTGGGGAGGATCGCGTCGGGTTTCTCCACCTCGATGATCTTCTCCACGAACTCCGGCGTGAGCGGTTCCAGGTACGTGGCGTCCGCGAGGTCCGGGTCGGTCATGATGGTCGCCGGGTTGCTGTTGACCAGCACCACCCGGTACCCTTCGTTCTTCAGCGCCTTGAGCGCCTGCGTGCCACTGTAATCGAACTCGGCAGCCTGCCCGATCTGAATGGGGCCGCTGCCGAGAATCAGGATGGTCTGGAGGTCAGTACGCTTAGGCATTCCAGACAAACAGTATGGCATGACCCGGCCGGGGGTGTCCCGCACACCTGTATGACTATGCATGCAGAATGCACGGGGCGAGGTGTTGAAGGTTCAGAGACTGAAGATTCAGAGTGGCTCAGCTATCGTTTTCAGCGCTTCCATCACGGCTCTGCTTCTGGCTTTTGCTGGCACTCCTGGCCCCTCAGTTCTTTTATCGGATACTTATGCGGAAAAGTAGTCCAGCCCCATCGCCTGCCGGACCTGCGCCATGGTCTGCGCCGCCACCTCCCGCCCGCGCCGCGTGCCGGCCTCCAGCAGCGCCATCACCGCGCCCGCGTCACGGGCCGCCTCGCAGCGGCGCTCCCGGATGGGCGTCAGGACGCCGTCCAGCACGTCCACCAGATGGGACTTGACCTTCAAGTCGCCCAGGCCGCCGCGCCGGTAGTGGTCCTTCAGGGCCTGCACGCGCTCCCGGTCCGGGTCGAAGGCGTCCAGGTACGTGAACACCGGGTTGCCCTCCACGCGGCCGGGGTCGCTGGCGCGCAGGTGCCCGGGGTCGGTGTACATGCCCATCACCTTGCGCCTCACCTCGTCGGCGCTGTCCCCCAGGAACAGGGCGTTGCCCTGCGACTTGCTCATCTTGGTCTGGCCGTCCAGGCCCGGCAGGCGCGGAAAGGCGCTTAATAGCGCCTGCGGTTCGGTCAGGACCGGGGCGTACAGGCCGCCAAACCGCCGCACGATCTCCCGGGTCTGCTCGATCATGGGCAGCTGGTCGTCCCCGACGGGCACGAGGTGCGCGCCGAACGCGGTGATGTCGGCCGCCTGCGACACCGGGTACACGAAGAACCCGGCGGGAACGGCCTCCCCGAATCCCTTTTGCTGAATCTCGGTTTTTACGGTGGGGTTCTGCCGCAGGTGCGACACCGTCACGAGGTTCAGGTAGAACACCGTCAGTTCCGCGATCTCCGGCACCTGGGACTGAATCACGAACGTGCAGTGCCGGGGGTCCAGGCCCACCGCCAGGTAGTCCAGGGCGACTTCCAGCACGTTGGCGCGCACGCGGCCCGGGTCGGCGAAATTGTCGGTCAGGGCCTGCACGTCCGCGAGCAGGATGAACGTGTCGTACTCGTGCTGCAGCCGCACGCGGCTTTGCAGGGAGCCGACCAGGTGGCCCAGGTGCAGCGGGGCGGTGGGGCGGTCGCCGGTCAGGATGCGTTTCTTCTCAGGCTGGATCGGGTGGGACAGGGTCATGGGGGGCTCCTGGAATGGGGATGAAAAAGGGACCGCGCCCCGGGGGTGGTCCGGGGCGCGGCCTCTGCTGGTGGAGTCAGGGCATCATGCGGGTCACCCGGCTACGCGGGCCACCACACCTGAACCTGGAAACTCATGCCGTGAGGGTAGCGGGCGCGGGGAGGGGCGCGCATCCGGCAGATGGCCTACCCTCTTGCCGGGCGGACAGGGGGCCGGGCGGGGGGTAGTCTGGGCGCGTGGCGACAACTGATCTCAGACTGGACGTGTTGATGCAGCTCTCGGACCTTCCCGGCGTGCCTGGGCAGGAGGACCGCGTGCGGGAATTCCTGCTGCGCGAACTGGACGGACTGGCCGACTCCGTGCGGGTGGACGCGATGGGCAACGTGATCGCGCACCGCGCCGCGCACGCCGGCAAGGGCAAGAAGAAGGCCGCGGACCCGGAGCGCGTGATGATCTCCGCGCACATGGACGAGATCGGCTTCCTGGTCCGGTTCGTGGACGACAAGGGCTTCCTGCGCGTGCAGGCGCTGGGCGGGTTTGACACCCGCAACCTGTTCGCGCGCAACGTGACCGTGCACACCCGTGGCGGCCCCCTGCCCGGCATCATGCAGCCCGGCGGCAAGCCCGTGCACGTGGCCTCCGCCGAGGAACGCAAGAAGATCCCCGAGGTCCGCGAGTTCTTCATCGACCTGGGCCTGGACGGCGAGGAAGCGCAGCGCCGCGTGCGCATCGGCGACATGGTCACGCTGGACCAGACGGCCCGGCAGGTGGGCCGCTTCGTGACCGGCAAGGCCATGGACGACCGCGCCTGCGTGTTCCTGCTGCTCGAACTCTTGCGGCACCTCAAGGGTCGCAAGCTGCGGCACGACCTGTACGCGGTGTTCAGCGTGCAGGAGGAAGTGGGCCTGCGCGGCGCGATCACCGCGGCGTACGGCGTGGAACCCACCATCGGCGTGGGCCTGGACGTCACGCTCGCCATCGACGGGCTGGGCGGCGCGCCGGACGAGGCCGTGACCCGCATGGGCGAGGGCATCGCCATCAAGGTGTTTGACTCCACCATGATCAGCACCCGCTGGCTGGTGGACGAGTTCTACGACCTCGCGCAGAAAGAAGGCATCCGCACGCAGCTGGAGGTGCTGCCGCTGGGCGGCACGGACGGCGCCGCCATCCAGCGCAGCCGCGCGGGCGTGCCCACCATCACCCTGAGCGTGCCCACGCGCTACATCCACACCGTGCAGGAGTCCGTGCAGGAGGACGACCTGCGCGCCGGCGTGGACCTGCTCGCCGCGTACCTGAGCTGAATCCCTAAAGGTTCCGTGGAGACCGGGCGCCCACACGGCCGCCCGGTCTGGCGTATTCGTGCCATATGGAACTGCTGTCCGGTCTGCTCTCCTCGCTGGGCCTGTCGGGCGCGGCGGGCCTGAACGCGTTCATTCCGCTGCTGGTGGTGGGACTGCTGGACCGCCTGGGCGTGATGACCCTGGCCGAACCGTACGACCTGCTTGCCAGCCCGTGGGTGCTGCTGGGCGTGGCGGTGCTGGGCGCGCTGGATTTCGTGGGGGACAAGATTCCGGGCGTGGACCACCTGCTGCACCTGGCGGGCGGCGTGGTGAACACGGCGGCGGGCGCGGTGCTGTTCGCGTCGCAGGCCGGCATCGCGGAGGTCCCGCCGTCCCTGAGCCTGATCCTGGGCGTGGTGGTGGCGGGCGGCGTGCACGCCACGCGCGCGGCGGTGCGGCCGGTGGCGACGGCCACGACGGGCGGCCTGGGCAACCCGGTGGTAAGCACCGCCGAGGATGGCCTGAGCCTGGGCATGAGCCTGCTGGCGGTGTTCATTCCGGTGCTGGGGGCCCTGGCGCTGGTCGGGGTGCTGTTCCTGGGCTTCAGTCTGTGGGGTCGCCTGCGCCGGCGCCGCCGGGCGTTGTAAGGCACAGGTCGTGGGTGGGGGAGGCTGCAAGCCTCCCCCACCTCTCTTTGGCCTCTCGTGCAAGTTGTCCGGGAATTTCTGCACAGCCGGACAGATGAACGTCCGGTGCGACCATGATCGGCGTCCTAGAGTGCAATCCGTCTCCGAGAATTTATACATATGCTCAAAGATTCTGAAACAAGATGCAAAAATGACCGCACCTGATCCCCATATCCGCCCCGGTTCCATGCAGGTTGTTCACCAGAAAGGAGACACGATGAAACTCGTCACCGCCATCGTCCGGCCCGAACGGGTCCAGCAGGTCAAGGAGGCCCTGTTCCGCGCCGGCATCAGCGGCCTCACCCTCAGCCGCGTCAGCGGCCACGGCGGCGAACAGGAGATCGTCGAGCACTACCGCGGCCGCCGCGTCATGGTGGAATTCCGCGACAAGGTCGAGGTCCGCATGGCCGTCAGCGACGCCTTCGTGGACGCCGCCGTGCAGGCCATCGTGCAGGGCGCCCGCACCGGCGAGGTCGGCGACGGAAAGATCTTCGTGCAGCCCCTCGAACGCGTCATCCGCATCCGCACCGGCGAGCAGGACACCGCCGCGCTCACGCCCGTCACCGAGACGAAACTCACGCCCGCCTGACCCCCGCGAAGGAGACGCCCATGACCCACAAGACCCTGCTTCCCCTCGCCGCGCTGCTCGGCGGCACCGCCCTGGCCCAGACGGCGCCGCCCACCCTGGACAGCGGCGACACCGCCTGGATGCTCATGTCGGCCGCGCTGGTGCTGCTGATGACCCCGGGCCTCGCGTTCTTCTACGGCGGCCTGACCCGCGCCCAGAGCGTGCTGAACACCATGATGATGAGCGTCGTGTCCATCGGCCTGGTCGGCGTGCTGTGGATGCTCGCCGGGTACACCCTGGCCTTCGGGGAGGGCGGCAACGCCCTCATCGGCGGACTCTCGCACCTGGGCCTGGAGGGCCTGGCCGGGCAGCTGACCGGCACGGTGCCCACCTACGTGTTCGCGGCCTTCCAGGCGATGTTCGCGATCATCGCCGTGGCCCTGATCAGCGGCGCGGTCGTGGAACGCATGCGCTTCGGCGCGTTCGTGACCTTCGGGGCGCTGTGGAGCCTGCTGATCTACGCCCCGCTCGCCCACTGGGTCTGGAGCGCCGACGGCTGGCTGTTCAAGGACGGCGCGCTGGACTTCGCGGGCGGTACCGTCATCCACATCAGCGCCGGCGTGAGCGCCCTCGTCGCCGCCCGCGTCCTCGGGCCGCGCCTCGGGTACCCCCGGGCCGCGCACGTGCCGCACAACGTGCCGCTGGTGCTGCTGGGCGCGGGCCTGCTGTGGTTCGGGTGGATGGGCTTCAACGCGGGCTCCGCGCTCGCCGCCGGGCAGACCGCCGCGCTGGCCTTCATCACCACCCTGGTTGCCCCGGCCGCCGCGATGCTCACCTGGCTGGCGTGGGAGGCCCGGCAGGGCAAGCCCACCGCGGTGGGCGCCGCCACGGGCGCCGTGGTGGGCCTGGTCGCCATCACGCCCGCCTGCGCCTTCGTGAGCCCCTGGGCCGCCCTGCTGATCGGGGTGCTGGGCGCCAGCGCCAGCTACTGGACCCTGAACCTCAAGACGCACCTGCGCGCCGACGACACCCTGGACGTCTTCGCCTGCCACGGCGTGGCCGGCATCGTGGGGGCGCTGCTCACCGGGGCGCTCGCCTGGACGACCGGCAGCGGCAAGGCCGTGCCGGAGCAGCTGCTCACGCAGGCGGTGAGCGTCGTGGCCAGCCTGCTGTACGCCGGGGTGGGGTCGTTCGTGCTGCTGAAACTGGTGAACGTGCTGACGCCGCTGCGCGTGACCGCCACGCAGGAACTCACGGGCATGGACCTGCACGCCCACCGCGAACAGGGCTACAGCCAGCCCGAGACGGAACTGGGCGCGCCGGTGTTCCTCGGCGGCGACTGAGAGGAGATATGCAACTGCGGGGTCCGGGGCACTGCCCCGGGCCCTTTCTTTTACGGTCCCTTGAGGGTCGGGCAAACCATAAGGCTTTTTCAGATGCCATCAGCCTGCGGTCATTCCGTGCTGGCACACTGCCCCTCATGAAACGGAACCTGACCGCCACCCTGGCCCTGACCGCCGCCGCCCTCGTGGGCAATGCCGCCGCGCAGGGCAAGATCAGCGCCCAGAGCATCATCGTGAACCCCACCCAGCCGGACCTCGCGGTCAGCGTGACCGTGAACAAGGACGCCTCCGGCAACGCCAACCCCACCTACCGCATCGGCGAGAAGATCACCGTCAGCGCCACCGTGAACCGCGACGCCTACGTGTACCTGTTCAACGTGAACGCCGACGGCACCACCGACCAGATCCTTCCCAACCGCCTGGGCGGCGACAACTTCGTCAAGGCCGGCACCACCAAGACCTTCCCCGCCCCCGGTGACAACTTCACCTTCGACATCGGCGGCCCCGTCGGCCAGAACAAGGTCCTGGCCCTCGCCAGCCTGACCCCGCTAAACCTGGAACAGATCAGCCAGTTCCGCACCGCGCAGGACCAGTTCGCCACCGTGAGCGCCCGCACCCAGGCCGGCTTCGCGCAGGCCCTGAGCATCGTCGTCAACCCCCTGCCGCAGAACAGCTGGGTCAGCGACACCGCCTTCTACAACGTCGTGAACCAGGCCCCGGTCAGCACCGGCGCGCTGTTCATCGGCACGAACGTGGACGCCACCGTGATCCTCAACGGCCAGCGTCTGGGCGGCAGCAACGTCACCTACGCCAACCTGCGCCCCGGCACCTACCCCGTGCGCATCCAGGCCCCCGGGTACAACGACTTCGCCACCACCGTCACGGTCCGCCAGGGCGCCGTCACGAACCTGAACGTGGACCTGACCCCCACCCAGCCCGTGTACACCACCCAGCCCAGCACCGGCAACCCCATCCTGGACCTGATCGGCGGCCTGCTCGGCCTGAACACCCAGGTCAGCGACCCCGCCCGCAGCGCCAACGACCAGAAGGTCGCCGATCTGCAGCGCCAGGGCTACACCTTGCAGGGCACCCGTCAAACCACCACCGGCTACGTGAGCACGCTGGTCAAGGGCGGCAGCACCGTGACCGTCACCGTGACCCGCGGCGCGAACCGCACCCTGAGCGTGCAGGTGACCGAAACCACCACCTACCGCTACTGATCCCCGCTCCTTCATGGTCCCGCCCGTGGTGGCGGGACCTTTTTTCGTGTGCTGGACGCTGTGCGGGGCAGGCTGTGCCCGGGTCAGCCTTCTGAAAGAAAAAGTCCGTACACTGTAGGACGTGAGCGCAGATCACAAGGACCAGAGGGTCGGCCGTCACCAGCGCCTGCTGGACTGGGACGAGGTGGAACTGCCGTCCGAGACGGCCCCGGCTCCCGAAGAGACCCCCCAGGTGGCCAAGGCCGCCGCGCCGGCCAAGGCCGCGCCGCAGGGCCGCATGGACCGGCTCCGCAGCCTCCTCGGCCGCAAGTCAGGCTGACCCCGCCCTGTTCAGCAGTCCTGGACCCCGCCCCGCCGGCGGACGTGTCCGGGACCCCTGCTTTACCCTGAGCGGCATGCAGCCCATTCCCGCCGGATTCACCCAGACCCTGACCGTGACCGTCACCGACGACATGACCGTGGACTTCGGCGAACTCGGCCGCGTGCACCCCGTGTACGCCACGTACTGGATGGCCAAACACTTCGAGGAAGCCGGCCGCAAGATCATCCTGCCCTTCCTGGACGCCGGCGAGGGCGGCATCGGGTCGCAGGTGGACGTCACGCACACCGCCTCGGCGCTGCCCGGCATGCAGGTCACCGTGACCGCCGTGTTCGAGCGCATGGAGGGCCGGCGCGTGTACGCCACCATGCGCGCCGTGAACGAACTTGGCGACGAGATCGGCACGGGCACCACCACCCAGGTGATCCTGCCGCAGGCCCGCATCGACGCGGGCTTTGACACCCTGCGGGAACGCTGGGCCGCGCACCAGGCCGCTCGGCCCACCTCCTGACCCGCCGGGCGCGTCCCCCGCGCAGGAACAGGGCCGGGGCCGGGTCGGTCTATGCCTGGGACGCATCCTCACCCCCGTCCGGCCTACCCTGACCCATGGCACGCATCTCCAGGTACTACGACGTGAACCGCGACGAGGACGGGCACCGCTATATCGACGTGAAGGTCACGGGCTTTCCGCTGCTGCACCTGCCCCTGCTGAACAAGGCCACCGCCTTCACCGACGGTGAGCGCCAGCGCCTGGGCCTGGAGGGCCTGCTGCCGCCCGGCGTGAGCAGCCTGGACGAACAGAAACACCGCTCGTACCTTCGCTTCCGCCAGCAGAGCTCCCCGCTGGAAAAACACGCTTACCTGCGCGCCCTGCAGGACCAGAACGAGATCCTGTACTTCGCGATGCTTGAGGATCACCTGGAGGAGATGCTGCCCATCATCTACACCCCCACGGTGGGGGAGGCCGTGCAGCAGTTCTCCCGGCTGTACCGCAGCCCGCGCGGTCTGGCGATCAGCACCCGCAACGTGCTGCGCGCCCCGCAACTCCTCCAGAACGTGCACCAGGAGGACGTGCGCATGATCGTCGCCACCGACTCCAGCGCCATCCTCGGCATCGGGGACCAGGGCTTCGGCGGCATGGCAATCAGCATCGGGAAACTCAGCCTGTACACCGTCGCCGGCGGCGTCGGGCCCGACAAGACCCTCCCGGTGGAACTGGACGTCGGCACCAACCGCCAGGACCTGATCGAGGACCCCCTGTACATCGGCGAGCGGCACGCCCGCCTGACCGGCAAGGCGTACGACGACTTCATCGACGCGTTCGTGCGTGCCGTGCAGGACCGCTACCCCAAGGCGATCATCCAGTGGGAGGACTTCAGCAAGGACGCCGCCTTCCACGTCCTGGAGCGCTACCGCAAGGTCGTGCCCAGCTTCAACGACGACATCCAGGGCACCGGGGCGGTCACGCTGGCCGGCGTGCTGCGCGCCTGCGCGCTCAAAGGCGAGGCGCTGCGCGACCAGGTGGTCGCCATTCACGGCGCCGGGGCCGGCGGGGCCGGGGTGGCCGCCGCCATCCGCGAGGGCATGCGCCGCGAGGGCCTCACCGAGGACGAGATCGCCGCCCGGGTGTTCGTGCTCGACTCCCGCGGGCTGCTCACCAGCGACCGCGCCATGGAGGACTACAAGCGCCCGCTGGCCACGCCGGCCGCGGTGGCCGCCGCCTGGAGCGGCAAGGATCTGCTGTCCGTGGTGCGCGAGGGCCGCGTGACCGTCCTGCTGGGCCTCAGCGGGCAGGGCGGGATCTTCAGCGAACCGGTCGTGCGGGCGGTCGGCGCGAACACCGAACGGCCCGTGGTGTTCCCCCTGAGCAACCCCACCGCGAACACCGAAGCGCTCCCCGAGGACGTTCTGCGCTGGACGGACGGGCGGGCCATCGTCGCCACCGGCAGCCCCTTCCCGGACGTGGAATGGGACGGCGTGAACCACCAGATCGGGCAGGGCAACAACGCCTTCATCTTCCCCGGGCTGGGCTTCGCGGCCGTGCTGACCCGCGCCGCCGAGATCACCGACGCCATGGTCACCGCCGCCGCCTACGCCCTGGCGGAGTACACCGCGCAGGCCTGGCCGGGCCGCACCTACCCGCCCACCCGCGCCCTGCGCGCCGCGAGCCGCCGCGTGGCCCTGCGCGTGGCCCGGCAGGCCATCGACGACGGCGTGGCCCGCGAGGAGAAGGTCCGCCACCTGGACGACGCCGGCCTGGAAGCGTTCATCGAGCGCCGCTTCTGGCTGCCGAAGTACCTGCCGTACCGCACCGCGCCTGACGCCAGCCCGGACGCTACCTGAGGCCCGCTCACCTGAGGCCCGGGGGGCTCAGCGGTCGTAGCGGGCGCCGGTGAAGTACAGGCCATGCGGGGGCACGTTCGCGCCCGCCTGCGCCCGCTGCCCGCTGCGCAGGATGTCCGGCACGGCGGCCGGCGCCAGCCGGCCCTGCCCGACCAGCAGCAGCGTGCCTACCAGCCCGCGCACCATGTGCCGCAGGAAACTCTCGCCCGCCACCCGCACCTCCCAGACCCCCTCGCCCGGGTGAACCGCCAGCGCCCGCAGCTCCCGCACGGTCTGGCGGTCCTCCTGCGTGGCGAACGCCGCGAAGTCGTGTGTGCCGGTCAGGTGGGCCGCCGCATCGTTCATCGCGGCCGCGTCCAGCGGCGCCGGAACGTGCAGGGCGCGGCCCTCCCACAGCGGGTGGCGCTGCGGGGCGCACAGCAGACGGTACGTGTACCGCCGCTCCGTGCAGGAAAACCGCGCGTGAAAGCCGGCCGGCGCCTCCGCGGCGTGCAGCACCGCCACGTCCGCCGGCAGGTGGGCGTTCAGGGCCCGGGCGAGTTTCGCCACCGGCACCCGGAAGGTCTCGGGGACGTCCACGTGCGCCGGCATCGCCTCGGCGTGCACGCCCGCGTCGGTGCGCCCGGCCGCGACCGGCCGGAAGGCCGCCGCCCCCAGCCGGCCGAACGCGGCATGCAGGGCGTCCTGCACGCTGGCGGCGTTCGGCTGGGATTGCCAGCCGGCGTACGCCCGGCCATCCCAGGCGACCGTCAGCTTCAGGCGCCGGTGCCCGTCCGGGGGGCGGAAGTCGCGGGGGCCTGGAATGGGGGGGGACGGGTGGGTCATGCGTCCCGAGCCTACCGCACCCCACGCCGGGCACGGGTTTCATGGGAATTGGCGACGTGTGCGTCCAGGACGGCTTTTCTGCGCGCGCCCCTCAGCCCAGGTTCATGAGGCGAGGCGTTCATGGAGGCGGGGCGGGCGGTGTCTCCGACCCTGACCGCCTGCTGAAGCGGGGCGCCGCGTCCCTTACGGGAAAATTCGTAACGTGTCAGGGCGGGACTTCTGCTACCTTAAACAGAGTTTAATTGTTCTTAAACCAGGCAGGGCGCGCCCGCTCCAGGCGGTCGGCTGCTGACGAACGGAGGAATTCCCGCGTGAAATCAATGCGCTACATCATCACCCGGCCTGACCTGCAGGAAGGCAGCCTGCGGCTCCTGAAATACCTCGATGCGCTCTTCCCGCAGCCCGGTCCCGTCCAGTTCGTGGACGACCAGGGCACCGAGCACACCGTGCAGGTGGACCGCGCCGCCGGCCGGGTCTGGGGTGTGGGCGCCCTGTACCACGCGCAGCACCTCGGCGTGAACGACGCTCTTGATCTTCAAGCGCCTTCAAGACCGATGTGAGACCCTTGATGACGGCGTCACCCATCATATGCCCGTACTTCTTATTGAACTTGCCGAAGAAGTCAATATCGAAGAAGATGATTGATATCTCATCTCCGGAGCGAAGGGCGTTGTGCGCCCAGTCCCGGAGGGTATCGGACCATGGAAGGTCTGTCAGAGGATCAAAAGACTTGCCAAGCTCGGGGAGGACATCGGTGTGCGTGAGGATTCCCACCAGACTTCCCTCCTCCTCCACGAGAAGCCTGGTAGCTCCGGCCTCGGCCATGAGATCCGCGGCTTTGTGAACGGGCACATCCGGTCCCACGGTCACAAAGTCGCGCTCCATCACCTCCACAACCGCCAGCGCGGGGTCGCACCCCAGCAAATCGCCGCGCTGCAACAGCCCGATCAGCGCTTCGCCGTTGACGACCGGCAGCGCGCCAATCTGGTGCCCCTTCATCAGCACGGTTGCGGTCTTCACCGTGCTGGCGGGGTGAATGGTGACGATGTCCTGGCTCATGACGTCCTGGACAGTTTTCACGTGAGCGCGGGGTCCTTTCTGTGTGGTGAGGAGGC
>JAANMV010000096.1_pt1 | contig 94526 bp, 89 predicted proteins | sample 7279661 | NCBI WGS metagenome assembly JAANMV01 (sample SAMN14094540, study PRJNA606508) | bioreactor metagenome | isolation source: A lab-scale SPAN reactor treating ammonium-rich wastewater day 121 | place: Ireland: Galway | collected 2017-05-16
AAGATATATTTGTTTTTTTGTAGTGTCCGCTCACCGAGCGGACAGATGTTATATTGTCCGTTCGGAGAACGGACGTTACGAGAACAGACGTTACAAATGGCAGCCCGGAGGTCAGCCGTTAAAAAAAGATATATTTGTTTTTTTGTAGTGTCCGCTCTCTGAGCGGACAGATGTTATATTGTCCGTTCGGAGAACGGACGTTACGAGAACAGACGTTACAAATGGCAGCCCGGAGGCCGGTTGTTACAGCAGCTATTGGATTATTTTGTGACCGCCCGGAGGTCGGTCGTTACACATTTCAAGATCATATTCCCGCAGTTTTTGGTTATACAAGCCAAGAATCTTTTTCTGCATATTGCCGGGATGGGTTTTTGACACATTTTCAGTCGAACGGAACATATGATTACGCTCCTGTTCCGGCAGGCGGGGATATCTTTTTTTCCAGTGGTTTCTGGTTAAATTCATAAGTTTTTTATCCAGAATTGCAGCTATACTGCCCGGGAGCAAAAATTCAGCAATTTTCTGTACTATGCTGTGGTTTTCCTGTATCCTGCATCCGCCTGAATGCAGAAGCGGGTCGCATAATACATAATTCGGAAAGTAATCTTTTATCCAGCTGTTTTCATTAATGAACCGGTGCAATAATGCAGAGTTATATGTTGCTTTAATAGTGGCAATTTCTGTAGCAGTAAAAATATTTTTATCGGTAATTTCCAGGTTATCTTCTGTAATGAAATAATTGATGCAGAAGAACTTATAACTGTTTAGGAAAAATATTTTTTTGAACATCATCAGCATTGTTCTTGAGATCCACAGCCTGCCGGGTTTTGTGATGAGCATAAAATCCAGGTCGCTTGTATGGTCGCTGGAATTCTTTGAAAGGCTTCCTGTAACCAAAACCGCCCTTACAAAGGGGAAACGTTTGATGATATGCGTAACAAGCGAAGCACGCTTCCACATTCTGCGGGAATAGATTTCCTTTTCTATCCGTTTGGCTACATTTTCTTCTGCGGGTTTTATGTAGTAGTAACCGTCTTTTTCGGCAAAAGGGGCATTTCCTGATGATGCAGAATTTTTAAGAAACTCTTTTACTTTTTCTGCAGGTATACCGTTTTTGGGAAGGAATGAAAATATCTCGTCGCTTTTTAAAGGATGAGAAAATATATCGTAATAAAGCAGAGTTTTTAAAATATTTTTCTTTAATTCTTCCATATTAATAACGGAAATTTCTACATAAAAATTGAATAAAACAATATTTATCTAAATCCTTTTATTAGCTTAAATATACTACTGCAATATAGTGATATTTTAATAAAATAATAATTTTTGTAACTTTGTTTAAATGGTAAAGCAATATTTGAAGAAAGTTTATATTTTTTCAGGACTTGACGAAGAAGAACTGGAAAAACTTGCCGGAATTGTAAAGGTAAAAACCTTTAATAAGGGCGATATTATTTTTTTTGATACAGAGCCTTACCTTGGATTTTATATTACGATAACCGGGCTGGTAAAAATATACAAAATATCGAAGGATGCCAAAGAACATATATTACACCTTATCCCGCCATTCAATACATTTGCCGAAGTACCGCTGTTTGAAAATTTTGATGAAATGTTTGTTGACAGCTTCCGCTATCCTGCAAACGCAATGGCTTTAGAAGATGAAACCCGTGTAATACTTGTGCCTGCAAGGCAGTTCCGTGAACTGCTTGAAAACAACAGCAGAATATGCATAAAGATGGTTTCAGGGTTTGCAAAAAGGCTTAGGCACCTGAATCACCATATAGAAGAGCTTACTCTTAAGGATGTTGCAAAGCGTGTAGCAGGATATATTTTGGATGAGCAGAAGAAGTCAGCCGGAAAAGATGAGATTTCACTTAATATCAGCAAGAATGACCTGGCTGCTTACCTGGGAACAATACCAGAAACACTTTCGCGAACATTAAAAAAGCTGCAGGATGAAGATATGATAGAAGTTGAAGGAAAAATTATCAGGATTTGCGATAAGGACAGGCTCAAAGATTCTGCTGTGTAATATATTAATCATGATCTAATTATTCAGCCTTTACGTTTACAAATATCTAAATAAACTTCGTTTTCGGGATTATATATCATTTATTTAAATGACATTCATCCTCATTTGGTAATAAATTCACCGATTATAGCCCTTGTAAATATTATAATATCACATAGTTATAAAAATATTTTTTGTTTGACTTAAGTCAAAGGTAAACACACATCCGTTAGGTAACTTTGTATCAGAAATAAAAATCAACCAGCATTAAGGAGTATTAAATGCAGATACAAAAAGATACAAAGATAGGTGAAATTGTGGCACACAATTTCCATACAGCACGTGTGTTTGAAGATCACGGGCTTGATTTTTGCTGCGGCGGTAAAAAATCTATTGAAAACGCCTGCATTGAAAAAGGCGTAGATGCAGAAAAACTTTTAGCCGAGCTTGAATTGCTGGATACATCCAGCCCATCATCCGCTCATTTTAATAAATGGGAAGCAGATTTCTTAACAGATTACATTATTAACAACCATCACTCTTATGTAAACAATACAGTTTCAACCATTGAACACCATCTTCAGAAAGTTGTCAGCGCACATGGCGAAAGGCATCCCGAGCTTGCTGTTTTGCAGGGAGTATTTGCAGAATTAAAGGATGAGCTTATAGAACACATGGCAAAAGAAGAAAGAATGCTGTTTCCATACATAAAAAAATTAAGTTTTGCTTTGAAAAATTCCATTGAAATACCTGCAGCACCGTTTGGAACGGTAGGTAACCCGATAAAAGTAATGGAATCAGAACACGATAACGCAGGGCTGCTGGTAAAAAAGATAAATATGCTTACAGATGCATACACTCCTCCGCAGGATGCCTGCACTACATACAGGGTCCTGTTCCAGGAGCTTAAGGAATTTGAAGAAGACCTGCATATGCACATACACCTTGAAAACAACGTATTGTTTCCCAAAGCAAAAGCACTGGAAGAAAAACTGACAAAAATTTATACAACATTATAATATAAGTGAAAGGTAAAATAAAAATGAAAAAAATAAAATTAATGTGTTTAATTTCAGCAGTATTTACCCTAATGCTGGCATTAATAATACTGAACGGATGCGGCGAAAAAGAGGAATTTGGAGTTGGTCCGATAAAAGAAGAAATGAAGTTAGCGCCGGTAGATGCAGCATTATATACAAAGGGAGAAACTATTTTTAATTCAAAATGTATAACGTGCCATAAGTTCGGTACAAGGCTTGTAGGCCCCCCGCTGAAAGATGTAACAAAACGCAGGAGACCGGAATGGATTATGAACCAGATACTGAATCCTGTAGAAATGGCACAGAAGGATAAAGTAACCAAGGAACTATTTGCGCAGTATCTTGTGCAGATGACTTTCCAGGATGTATCACAGGATGATGCAAGAGCATTATTAGAGTACATGAGAGCTGTTGATGAAGGTAAAGTTACGCCAAAAGAATAAGATTAGTGAATAGTGAGCAGTGAGTAGTGAATAGCAGTTAGCATAGAGCAAAAGATATAAACAGGAAAATAATTAATACGCTTCGAAAAATAAAACAGATTTATAATTTAAGGAGAAAACCAAAATGAAATTCAATGTAAAGAATTTCTCGAAACAGATGGTTTCAAAAATATCATCATCATCCATTTTACCGCCAATAACAGCGGGCTTAATATTAGCAATAATGTTTTCAATAATCCTGCTTGCGGGCTGCGGCAAAAAGGACGGCTCAACTACACTAAGCTTAAGTGAAGATGCAGCAAGCAAGGTATATGTACCGCCCGGCAAGCACGATGAGTTTTATTCATTTATATCCGGCGGGTTCAGCGGTCAGTTAGCAATATACGGTTTGCCTTCCGGCAGGTTATTCAGGGTAATACCCGTATTTTCGGTTGATCCTGAAAAAGGCTGGGGATATACAGAAGAAACAAAACCAATGCTTATGACATCGCATGGATTTATTCCATGGGATGACTCTCATCATTCAGAGTTATCAATGACCAACGGAGTTCCGGATGGCAGATGGATCTTCCTGAACGGAAATAATACGCCACGGCTTGCCAGAATTGACCTGAAAACATTCCGCACGGCAGAAATACTTGAAATACCGAACAGCGCGGGAAATCACTCATCACCATTTACAACAGAAAACTCGGAATATGTTGTTTGCGGAACACGTTTCAGCATTCCTATAAACGAGCTTGATGTACCAATAGATTCATACAAGGAAACATTCAACGGAACAGTAAGCTTTGTAAAAATAGATCCGCAGAGCGGCAATATGAGCGTAGCATTCCAGATAATGTCACCTCCGTTCGATTATGATTTAAGCCATGCAGGCAAGGGTCCTTCACATGACTGGTTTTTCTTTTCATGCTACAACACAGAGCAGGCACATACACTGTTAGAGGTTAATGCCAGCCAGAAGGATAAAGACTTTATAATGGCAGTTAACTGGAAAAAAGCAGAAGAATATATAGCACAGGGCAAAGGAAAAGATAAAGAAGCAGAATATTATCATAATACTTACGATGAAGCTAGCCATACAGGAAAAAGTGAAATACTTAAAACAGTAAAGATGCTTGATCCGAAGGACTGCCCGGGAATGGTATATTATATCCCCTGTCCAAAATCACCCCATGGCTGCGATGTTGACCCGAGCGGTGAATATATAATCGGCGGCGGTAAGCTTGCAACAGTTATTCCTGTATTTTCATACAGCAAGATGATAAAAGCTATAGAGAATAAAGAATTTGACGGCGATGTTGGCGGAATTCCGGTAATAAAATATGAAGCAGCGCTTCATGGCGAAGTACAGAAGCCCGGTTTAGGTCCGCTGCACACAGAATTTGACGACAAAGGTTTTGCATATACCTCAATGTTTGTAAGCAGTGAAGTTGTTAAATGGGATATAAAGAAGCTTGAAGTAGTTGACAGAGCTCCTTCGTTTTATTCAGTCGGTCACATTATGATACCGGGCGGGGACAGCAAACAGCCTTACGGTAAATATCTTGTTGTAATGAACAAGATCACAAAGGACAGATTTCTTCCTACAGGACCAGAGCTGACACAATCAGCCCAGCTGTATGATATATCAGGCGATAAGATGAAGCTGCTATCTGATTTCCCGACAATAGGCGAGCCGCACTATGCGCAGGGCTGCCCGGCAGACCTGATCTCGAAAAACTCCGTCAAGATATTCAAGATAGACGAGAACAAACATCCGCATGCAATTAAATCGGTTAATGATGCAAAAGTAGTACGGAACGGGAATGAAGTACGCGTATATCTTGGAATGATAAGGTCTCATTTTACACCTGATGTAATTGAAGGGGTAAAAGTAGGAGATAAGGTTTACTTCCATGTAACAAACCTTGAGCAGGACTGGGATATACCTCATGGATTTGCAGTAAAAGGTATGAACAACTCAGAAATGCTGATAATGCCGGGCGAAACGCAGACTATCGTTTGGGAACCAAAGGTAGCTACTGTTTACCCGTTCTATTGTACAGATTTCTGCAGCGCGCTGCACCAGGAAATGCAGGGATATATAAGGGTACAACCTGCAGGCAGCAACCCGGAAATTAAATATTATTTAGGCAACAAATAAATTAATGCAACAGATAATTTAACAAAGCAAATAAATTTTAAAGATCACTTCACCCCTCCGGCTGTTACAGGCACCACTGTGAAAAAGCAATTGTGCCGGAGGGGACAGGGGTGAAGTAAAAATGAAAAAGATAACCAAAATATTACTGATAGTTTCATCACTTGCGATGATAACAGCATTTGTAACACCTTTATGGATGATAGACCTGGAAGCTCCGCAATATCCCGAAGGTTTGGGAATGCAGATATGGGTGAACAAAATTTCAGGCGACCTTAATACAATAAACGGACTGAATCATTATATCGGTATGAAAAAGATCGAGCCTGATTCAATAAAAGAGCTAACAATAATGCCTTTTGTACTGGGCGGATTGATAGCGCTTGGAGTAATAACGGGAATTTTGGGGAAGAAAAAACTATTATGGGTATTTACAGTAATTTTTCTAATTGCAGGCATAGCAGGCGGCGTGGATTTTTATTTGTGGGAGTATGATTACGGACATGACCTTGACCCTACAGCAGCAATAGTTGTTCCGGGAATGAGTTACCAGCCCCCGCTGTTTGGCAGCAAACAGCTTCTTAACTTTACAGCGCACTCATACCCCGATACAGGCGGATGGGTAGTAATTGGGGCAGGTTTACTTACAGTTCTGCTGCTGGTTTATGAAACAAAGTTCAACAAAACATCAGCTGCAAAAGTAAAAATTAATGAAACAAAATTGACTTCACAGTATAACAGGGTTTTAAACAACACTTTGGCTCAGGAGCTGAAAAATGAACCAAGCCTGGCTTAAAATAATAATCATTATACCAGTTGTTATATTAATGGGCTGCAGCACTGACCCAGAACCGATAAATTTTGGAACAGACCAGTGTGCATTATGCAAAATGAATATAAGTGACCATAAATTCGGCGCAGAAATTGTGACAAGAAAAGGAAAGATATATAAATATGATGCCGCTGAGTGTATGTTTAATGCACTTAGCCTTGGAGATATACCATATAATGATGCAGCTGGATTTTATGTTATTGATGCAGCAAATCCAAAACAGCTTATAAACGGGGTAACGGCAACATATTTGATAAGCGAAAAGCTCCCAAGTCCGATGGGCGCGTTTCTTTCAGCATATAAAAATAAAACTGATGCAGAAAAAAATCAAAGCCAATTTGGCGGCGAGCTTAAAACGTGGGATGATATACTTGCGAAGTTTAAGGTTGGTAAGTGAATTGAGTGTATAGAGTGTATAGAGTGAATAGAGTGAATAGAGTGAGTTGAGTGAATAGATTTAAAAATAACAACAAAATTGAATAAAATTTTTTTCATACTGATAATCCTTGTAATAGTTAATCTGAATGGGTTTGGGAAAGATATAGTTGTTAATCCGGGGGCAAGCATTAAATCAGCAGTGGAAAACTCAGCTGACGGCGACAGGATAATAGTTAAAGAAGGTCATTATAAAGAATCAGAGATACTTATAGATAAAAGAATAGAGCTTATTGGCGAGGGATATCCGGCAATAGACGGTTTTTCCAAAGGCGAGATAATTATTATAAGGCACGACAGCGTAACTGTAAAAGGATTTTATGTTAACAATTCCGGATTCAGCGGAATGAAAGATTATGCTGCAATCAGGGTTGAAAATTCCAAACACTGCAATATAATTTCCAATAAACTCATAAATAATTACTTCGGAATTTACCTTGCAGGAAGCGATTCATGCAATGTGATGTATAACGAAGCAACCAGCAATGCAGTGAGCGAAAGCTCTTCAGGCAACGGGATACATTTATGGAAATGCAGCTATATACTTGTAAAAAATAATACTATTACAGGTCACAGGGACGGGATATATTTTGAGTTTGCAACTCATAGCAGAGCAGAAAACAATTCCAGTTACAAAAACGTAAGGTACGGACTTCATTTTATGTTCAGCAATAACTGTGAATATGAAAATAATGTTTTTTCAGATAACGGGGCGGGGGTTGCCGTTATGTACACGAAGCATGTTAAGATGGTAAATAACAGGTTTGAGTTCAATAAAGGAGCAAATTCATATGGTCTGCTGCTTAAGGAAATTACTGACAGCTTTATCGAAAGGAATTATTTTACAGGCAATACGGTGGGGATATATTCCGAAGGCGGTACCCGCCTGCTGATAGCAAATAATGAGTTCAGCGGTAACGGCTATGCCTTAAAGATCCTTGGCAACTGCACAGATGATACTATAAGGGCAAACAATTTTTTTAACAACACATTTGATGTAACAACAAATTCATCATTCAACAATAACCTTTTCAAAGGGAATTACTGGGATAAATACAGGGGATATGACCTTGATAAAGACGGAACAGGCGATGTGCCTTACAGGCCGGTAAGCTTATTCAGTAAAATTGTTGAAGAAACGCCTGAGTCGGTGTTTCTGCTGCGCAGCTTTGTTTCGCAATTGCTTGATATGGCAGAAAGCGTTGTACCGGTTTTTACTCCTGAGTCGCTGCTTGATGAGACTCCGAAAATGGAAAGGGTGAATTGAGCACATGGAGTGTATTGAGTGAGCAGGGTATATTTATGAGATTGCTTCGTCGCTAACGCTCCTCGCAAAGAATATATATTTTGAAAGAAAAAAAATGATAAAGATAGAGAATTTAACGAAAAAGTTCGGGAAGAATGAAGCATTAAAAGGTGTTGAGCTTGAAATGGGTTCAGGAAGCGTAATTGCAATTATGGGTCCAAACGGAAGCGGCAAAACAACGCTGTTAAAATGCATATTAGGACTTGTAAAGGCTGATGAAGGAAAAATATATGTTAAAAACTGCCTTGTAAACGGAGAGTGTGATTATAAAAGACATATCGGGTATATGCCGCAGTATTCCTGTTTTCCGGAAAACCTGAAAGTTAAAGAAGTAATGGCTATGATAAAGGATATAAGGGGCAACAATATGAAGTATGATGAAGAGCTGATTGAAAAGCTGAAAATTGCAGAGATGAATGATAAGCAGATCAGTCAGCTTTCAGGCGGTATGAAACAAAGGGTAAGCAGCGCGGCTGCATTTCTGTTCAACGCAGAAATTATAATACTTGACGAGCCAACAGCGGGGCTTGACCCGGTATCCAGCGAAATTGTGAAGAACAAAATTCTTGAAGAAAAGCAAAAAGGAAAACTGGTAATTATAACTTCGCATATTGTAAGCGAAGTTGAAGCAATGGCTGACAGGATTATTTATATGCTTGAGGGAAAAATTTATTTTGATGAAACAAAAGAAAAGCTGTATTCAGCCACAGGTAAACAAAATCTGAACAAAGCTATAGCGCACCTTATTAATGCCGGAGAGGAAATAGTGATATGAAAACGACACTGAAAATATTCAAATACGTGCTGTATGATGTGCTTAGAAGCAAAATGATAATTGTATATACTTTACTGCTCTTTTTAATTTCATTCGGGATAATATATACAGGTAAGGATGTTTCGAAGGCAGTAATAAGTCTGTTAAACATAGTTTTGCTGGTAGTTCCTTTGGTGAGTATAATTTTCGGTACAATACATTTTTATAATTCCCGTGAATTTATGGAAATGCTGCTGGCAATGCCGGTTAAACGGAAAAATATATTCTGGGCACAGTATACAGGATTATCACTTGCGCTTGCTGCCGGATTCACAATTGGTACAGGTTTACCTTTGCTGATATACGGCGGAGCCGCAGGTACATTTTACCTGCTGTTAAGCGGTGTATTCCTGACCTTTATATTTACTGCTCTTGCATTTCTGGCATCGGTTAAGAATAATGATAAAGCGCGCGGGATAGGACTTTCGCTGGTTATATGGTTTTATATGTCGGTTATATTCGACGCACTGGTATTGCTGCTTTATTTTGTTTTCAGCTCTTACCCGCTTGAAAAAGCCACGATAGTAGTTTCGGCATTAAACCCGGTCGATCTTGCAAGGCTTCTTATACTTCTGCAGCTTGATGTATCAGCACTTATGGGCTATACAGGGGCAACCCTGCAGAAGTTCTTCGGCTCCGGCTTCGGAATTATGTTCTCGGTATTTTTCCTTTTTATATGGACAGCTCTGCCAACACTGTTAGCATTAAGGGTTTTTAACAGGAAGAATTTTTAGATATACAGCTATTTTAATAGCAGTCTAATAAAATGTTGCGTATTTTTGTATAACAAATTACAAAGATATGAAAACAATAAAATATATCCTGTTAACTTTTGTACTTCTTTCCGTAAACTATAATTTTTCCCAAACAGAAATTGATACAAGCTGGAACGGTACCATTGATATAATGGGACAGAAGCTTGGCATCGGCGTTAAGTTCTTTTCAGAAGGCAAAGAGCTTAAGGCATTAATAGATATACCCGAACAGGGAGCAAAAGATGTACCGCTGGAGAAGGTATCGTTCAGCAACCCAAAAGTACATTTTGAACTGCCCGCGGGTCCGGGGCTTGCTGTATTCGAAGGTCTTTATTATGGCGACTCAATTGGCGGCACGTTCACTCAAGCTGGTTTTACCGGCAGGTTCAACCTGGTAAGGGGAGAAATTAAATCAGAGCAAACCGTAATTGATCCTTCATCCCTGCCGTATAATTCAGAAGAAGTAACTTTTTATAATGACGGGAATACATTTGCTGGAACAATTACTTACCCCAAAGAAGAAGGGAAAAAATTTCCTGCCGTTGTATTGATCACCGGGAGCGGAGCGCAGAACAGGGATGAAGAAATATTCGGGTTTAAGATTTTCGGTAAAATTGCTGACTACCTTACCCGCAGCGGAATAGCTGTTCTAAGATATGATGACAGGGGAGTTGGGGGCTCCAAAGGCAAAACCGTAAATGAATCAACCACTGAAGATTTTGCTGGTGATGTAGTTGCCGCGGTTCAGTTCTTAAAGACAAAGGATTTTATCCAGCCAATGGCTATTGGTCTTCTGGGTCACAGCGAAGGCGGCATTGTTGCACCGCTGGCATATACCAAAACCAGTGATATTGCGTTCTTGATCCTTATGGCAGGTACAGGAGTTAAGGGAATAGATGTTGTCAAAGAGCAGTCAAAACTGATAATGAAAGCTGACAATACTCCGGAAGATGATATAACGGGATACATTGTTATGATCAACCTGATTTATGAAACGCTTGTTAAGGACGGAAATATAAAAGAACTTGAAGAACAGCTTGAAAAAAATGTGAGTGACAGCTATGAAAAAATGTCAGCAGAAGAAAAAAAGACGATAAAGAACAAAGATGAATATGTTAAACAGACTGTTAAGCAAACTATAGCTCAGTTCAGCTCTAAATGGATGAAATATTTTTTAAGCCATGACCCAAGCTATGCGCTTGAAAAAGTCACCTGCCCGGTGCTGCTGTTGTTTGGCGGCAAAGACCTGCAGGTAATTGTAAGCCAGAACCAGAAACCAATGGAAGATGCACTGAAGAAAGCAGGCAACAGCAATTATACAACAATGATATACCCCGATGCAAATCATTTATTCCAGGTAGCAGGCACGGGGAGCCCGAATGAGTACGGTCAGCTGCCGAAGGAATTTGTTCCGGGGTTTCTTGATGATATTACACAGTGGATAAAGCTTCAGAATCAGTAAAAATATATAATCCCGCTAAGCAGAAGCGCGGGACTGCTGAGAAACGCAGAAAGTGAAAAGTAAAAAGGCAAAAATCATGAGCATTATTGGATGAAAAAAAGTTTTTTGCTGCAGTTTAATTTTTAAATCATAGAAATATCGTAAAGATTTGAGTATTTTAGCAAAATGAAAGAGAAGATAAGAAATATTATAGAACAGAATCTTAACGGCTATACTCTTGAGAAGATAATATTGTTCGGCTCAAGAGCGCGGGGTAATAATGATATTGATAGTGATTACGATGTTTTGGTGATTATCAAAGAAGAACCTGATTGGATTACCCGGGAAAACCTATGTTCTAAAATAAGAAAAGTTATGGCAAAAGAGGACGTTAACATTGATATACTTATAAGGTCTTCAAATTATATTGAAACAGTACAAAATGAACAGGGAAATGTTATTAACACTGCAATTGAAGAAGGAATTGAAATGTGACGGATTCTAGAATAAAAAAATGGCTTATTTCCGCAAATAATGATTTTATGGCAGCAGGTAACCTGTTGTTTGTTGAAAAAGATAAAATTATAACCAACGTAATTTGTTATTTAGCCCAGCAATCATGCGAAAAATTTCTTAAAGCTTTTTTACTTTTCAAAACAGCACCTTTTCCTAAAACTCATAATCTGGAACTGCTTATTGAAAAATGTAAACAAGCTGATGCAGAATTTCCGGATCTTGATACAGGAAGACTCACTTCTTACAATATTTCGATGAGATACCCTGATGAATTCAGAATTCCTTCTATTGATGAAGCAAAAGAAAGCTATGTATCTTCCAAATCCGTTCGGAATACAGTACTTGACAGAATGAATATTTCCGAAAATGACATTACTTTATTTGATAATTAATCTTTACGAAAATTCTAAATGTTAAAACCGAGGCTTGCGGCTATAGATAAATTTTTCACCTCACCCCCAGCCCCTCTTCTGTTTATAATCCCGCTAAGCAGAAGCGCGGGACGGCAAAAGCGCCGGAGGGGAGCATGTTATTCAAAATTAATTGTAGTAATATTACTATATAGGAATGCTTAAACCGCGTTTAGCTGCAATAGATATAGGCACCAATTCATTTCACCTGATAATTGCAGAGGTTGATACCAATACAGGCAAGTTCAACATACTTGGGCGTGAAAAACAGCCGGTAAGGCTTGGCTCAGGTTCAACAGATATGAAACATCTTGGCAAGGATGCGATGGAAAGGGGTATTGAAGCGCTCAAAAAATTTGCAGCACTGGCTGAATCAGCCGGCGCGCCGGTGCGCGCCATTGCAACAAGCGCGGTGCGTGAAGCAATTAACCAGCATGAATTTATTATGCGGGCCCGCATTGAAGCCGGCATAAGGATTGAAGTAGCTTCGGGAGTAGAAGAAGCAAGGTATATTTACCTTGGCATACTGCAGTCAGTACCGGTTTACGATAAGCCTGTATTTATGATAGATATCGGCGGCGGCAGCACGGAATTCCTTATTGGCAAGGGCAGGGATATTTATTATGATAACAGCTTAAAGCTTGGAGCAATCAGGTTAACTGAAAGATTTTTCGGAGATAAGGATATAGATTCAAAAGCCATTAAGCATTGCAGAGAGTACATTAAAGGCTTTATGACACCCGTTACAAGAGAATCCATAAAATACAATTACGAAATTGCCATAGGTTCATCAGGTACAATTATTAATATTGCCAATATTATAAATGTAAGCAAAGGCAGCGCAGCTGATGCGCGCCTGAATAATTTTGTATTTACCAAAGATGAACTTCATGCCGCTGTTGCAGAAATTCTTGAAGCTAAAACAGTTAAACAAAGGCTGAAGATACCGGGAATTGACCCGCAAAGGGCTGATATACTTCCCGCAGGCGCAATTTTACTTGAGCAGATATTCAAAGAGCTTAAAATAAAAGAAATGATGATCTCAGAATATGCCCTGCGCGAAGGAATTCTGCTTGATACTATTGAAAAGGAATATCTGATAAAAGATAAGGAACACCTTGGGAATATCCGTTACGGCAGCGTTATGCACCTGGCAGAAAATTTCAGGATAGAAAAGGAACACTCAGCCCATGTTACAAAGCTTGCATTGAATATTTTTGACGGAACGAGAAAGCTGCATAAGCTTGGGAATACAGAAAGAGAATACCTGGAAGCGGCGACTATACTTCATGAGGTTGGCGGATTTGTATCGCACTCGCAGCACCACAGGCATTCATATTACATTATCCGGAATTCAGAGATGCTGGGGTTTACTGAAAATGAAAAGGAAATAATTGCTAATGTTGCTCGGTATCACCGGAAATCTCACCCTAAATTGAAACATCCGGATTTTGCAAAGCTTACCGGCGACGAGCAGCTTGTTGTAAGAAAGCTTGCAGCAATACTTCGTATTGCAGACGGGCTGGACAGGAGCCATACATCTTCGATCACTGAAATAAAGATTGTACAGGAAGAAAACAGGATTATATTTAATATTACCGGAAATGCGGAAAATATTGAGCTGGAGATATGGGGCGCAAACAGCAAGAAGAAATTGTTTGAAGAGGTGTTTGGGGTTGAAGTAATTTTTAAATCCCAGACTTAAAATTTATGAAAGAAACTGTTTTTATTTAAATTGACGAAATAATAAACTAAAATATTACTCGCCCTCTTTTTAGGGGAGATTTTTTAGAAGCATAAAGCAGGAAAAAATTATTTGATTAATCCCGCTTTAAAAAGCTGGGTTAAATATTTACTTTTTGCTCTTATCCTCAATAACTGCAAAATATAAAAATTTATTATGTTCTTTTTGTCTTGATACAAAAAGAACCAAAAAAATCAAGGCTGATGAAAATTTCCTAAAATCAGCTTTGCTTTACAGGAAAAGAACTCGTCCCGATTACATCGGGACTCAGACAGCTTTTCCTGTGCTGTTTCTGCAAAGCCGATTTTTTTACAGAAATTTTCATAGGCCGGTTAAAAGCAGCGGAACTGCGTTCTGCTAATTACCGTACCACCCGCCATGAAGTGTACCACCAGTACAGCTAGATTTATATGGGGCACAAACAGCAAGAAAAAATTATTTGAGGAGGTGTTTGGAGTTGAGGTAATTTGTAAATCCCCATCTTAGCTTTATGGATTACTGGATATATTGTTCAATTGAGGTTTAATGATACCCGATGATTTTCTACTCCTTTTCAAGGGGGATTTTTATTTACAGTTCTATATATTTATCCCTTATAACCTCAAAATGCCAGCGCTGATGACCCGGGATGATAAAACCTATATCTGCAACAGTGTATTCACCTGCGAAGCTTTTTCCTCTGCGCATTAAAATATCCTGACTAAATGAACTGTACATATCAAGCAATGATATATGCAGGTTTTTTAGCTCAGCAATCAGGCTGTTAAGATCCCTTGCCGAAGCATTTGCTTCGGTCACATAATCATTTTCAGAAAACGGGGGCAGGGGCTGTTTTTCGCCCCGCGCAATTGAAAGCGCCCTGTATATAAAGATACGCTCAGCATCTATTAAATGCTGAATAATATCGCTGATAGTCCACTTACCCGGTGCATAAGTTTTCAGTCCTATGGCTTTCCATTTATCCAGTGGAATCTGTTCAACTTCTTTAATAGCAATTTCGATTACTGTGATGATATCAACATCATCGCATTTATGCATATAGCGGTCAAAATATTCGGGCTTTGGATTTATTTCAGATAGTTTCATGTTGATTACCTCACCCCCAGCCCCTCTCCTGTTCATAATCCCGCTAAGCAGAAGCGCGGGACGGCAAAAAGCGCCGGAGGGGAGCAAAGTGTGAAAGATTATTGATAATAATTATTGTTCATTATTCAGAACGCTCCGCATTCGCGTCAGGTAAATACCTGACGCCACTAATGTAAATTAATATTCAATTTTTTCGAGGAATAAACCTGATGGCGGCGCGGTGAATTCAGCGATGGCTTTGACCTCAGCCCCCGTCCTGGTGTTGATCCCGCTTGCAGCGGGACTGCGAAAACCGCCAGCGGTTTTCTTGAGGGGCGGGGCTGAAAGTAATTCGGATATTTCTTCGTTTTTCATTTTGCCCCTGCCGGTTTCAACAAGCGCGCCAACAATTCGCCGGACCATCTTCCATAAAAAGTGAGAAGCTTTTATACGGATGTATATTTTATTATCATCTTCGGAAACTGTTAATGATTCAACCAGGCATTTGGTGGATTTATCACCCGGTGTATCGTCTGAAAACGCTTTGAAATCATGCATGCCGACAAACAGCTTTGATGCATTCTTAATTTTTTTTACATCAAGCTTATCTTTTACCCACCATACAAAGCGTTTTTCAAACGCCGTGCGGCGTTTAGAAATTACATACAAATACTGCCGTGATTTGGCGCTGTGGCGCGCATGAAAATCAGGGCGGGTCTTTTCAATCTCAAGAATATTTATATCCCCCGGCAGCTCGTCGTTTATTTTCATTTTCAGTATTTCAGGAGCAAGCATAGTTTCGCACTCAAGGTGTGCCACCTGTTCGATTGCATGCACCCCGGCATCTGTTCTTCCCGAGCCCTGCAGGTCTATGAACTTATTAACCCCCTTATTTTTTTTGAAGACAGTTTGAATGGCTGTTATAAGGGTGCCCTGAACAGTCTTTACTTTTGACTCACCGGGCTGCTTCTGCCAGCCTGAATAATTTGCGCCGGCGTATTCCAGGTAAATTTTAAATTTCATTATTGCTTGGTTATTGGTGTAAACATCAACAACAGACTAAATTATCAGTTGTTGGTGAAAACACCAACAACTGGGTGATTTATTTTAAATTTCATTTTACAAAGATAGCAAAATAGAGATGTAAGAAAAAGCACAGACCGTAATGTCTGTGCTTCAATTGTTTAAACTTATAGATAGTATAGAATACTATATTTTACTCACCGAACTTGCGGAGACTTGGTGCAATGCGCTGACCTTTTGTATTTCCGGGTGCAGCGGTTTTTTTGTTGGGATTTGGTTTCTTTGGTGTATCATCATCATCGCATGAACCGCCTGCAAGCGCGTTTGTAGCGCAGTCCCACCAGTCTTTTTCCAGATTTTTATGTTTTTTTATCCAGTTGGATTTCTTTTTAAAATCAGCAGGATTTTTTACAGCATCCATTCCGTCTTTTTGATGTTTATCAGCATTAAACTGCGATTGCGCCAGATCATTTTCAGAGCCTTTGCCGGGATTGTTAGAACTGTTTTTATATTTGCTTACTTTCTTTAAGAAATCGTTTGCTGTCTGCAAACGCGCTTTATATAATGCACTTGAAGGATCCTGCGGATAATTTTTATATTCTGTTATATTTTTAAGTTCTTTTCCGTCATCTCTTATCATCCAGCCAAAATTTTCGGTAATATCTTCTTCACCCGGATTTGTTCCAATATACTTAACAGATTTGAATCTGTAGATTGGATAATATTTTCCGTCATCCGCTTTTAAAACATCGCTGCCGGGTTCATCAATGAATGAAATTTCTATCTTGTTCCCGTCTTTTTCGAACAGTGTAATTCTTCCTTTATCATCACGGGTAATGTTTACTGACTGCGGCCGGTAAAGCTCCAGGATTGAATGTGAATACGTTATGGGCATCATACGCATATAAAAACCATCGCCTATATAAGCCCAGTTACCCGGATCAATCTGTTTCTTCATCATATTTGAGGGAGCTTCACCGGTAAGTACTGCCATGCTTTCGATATCTTCAAAGTTAGATGAAGGATCTGTTATCTTGCCGCGCAGGTCTTTGTAAAACTTTGCAGTAGAGCGGACTTCATCAGGCAGCAGGTCTAAAGGCATATCACTGATGCCAACACTGAGCTCGGCAATTTCTGCGGGAGTGAGCAGCGGTTTAACTCTGAGCTGAAGCTCAGGATTTAAGTCAGTGAATTTTGCGCCGTATATAATTGACCATAACAGGAGCTGAATATCTTTTTGCGCTATTTGGGGATGCTCGGCGGAGCGGTTGAGTATGTTTGTTACAAGATTATCAAGCTTACCTTTTATCGGCGCAATTAAATGACCTGTGCCTTTGGTAGGACCGTGTGTTCCGGCCTTCAGGCAATAGCTTTGAACTGTCAGGCGGTAATAACCGGGACCAAGCGGTGCGTTGTAGTCAGCGGGCTCAACGGGGTCGTAATACTCGTCAATATCGCTTACCCAGAATGTAACAGGCAGAGCATCATCAATTGATGTTGTGATATTCTTTTCTTCCAGAATATCGGGTACAACAGTTTTTTTGAGGAGGTCATCGAACTGTGAGAATGTAAATACAGGAAAAAGAAAAATTAACAGGAAAAGTAATTTTCTGGTCATTGTGGTAATAAAAATTTAATTGATTTAATTGTACAAAGATAAAGAAAATTAGGGAAATAATTACCAGGGTTAATAAAATAACATACATTCCCGGGCATAAACCCGGGAACAAAGGAAGCCGTAATAGAATAAATAAATTATTTTTTTCTTGATATCAAAGCGTCTATGCTGTATTTACCAGCTCCTATAAACAGCAAAGCCATAAATACCGCGAACATTTCCATTGGATATATTGTGCGGTTCCACGGGTCCAGCTTGGATGAATGCTGAATGAATGCGACAAGCATTGTAAATGCCATAAATGCCGAAGCGGGGCGTGTGAATAAGCCGAGCAGTATTAATATACCTCCCCCGAATTCAGATATAGCAGCCATAAAACCCCAGAAAACAGGGGCAAATGTGATACCTAAATTAGCCATAGAGCCTCCCAGTTTGCCCCAAAGCTCGGGTCCGCCCATAATTTTACCCCAGCCATGAACGAAAATAAATGCAAAACCGATGCCAATCCGCAAAAAAAGGATTCCTGCATCACTATACTTGTTTAAAAAATTTTTAATCATGTTATTTTACAGTTAGTTAGTGGTTAGTTATGTGTTGTAACACGAATATTGGGGTTTAAGTTTCAATGATAGGTTGAAATTGTGTTCTGAATTTACCCCCTCTTCGAACTCAACTTTCAGCTGAGTTCTCATCTCCCCCAGAAAGGGGGAGATTAAGAGGGGGTGAAATTCAGCATATTTACTTCAAAAATTCATGTTTAAGGGAATCGTTGACCATATAAAGCCGGAGGCTTTTTGTGCTGTCGGCATTTATCTTTATGGTGTTATATGATTTATCAACAGTAACTGACGCGTTATGATATCCCGGTGAAAGCATTACAATTTTTACAAAATTATCATCGCTGCTAATTTCACTTATTAATTTTCCTTTTTTAAAAACTACATCGCGGTTTATCTGCATATAGAGCTCCTTGCCGTACAGAGATTTATCAAAAATAATTTCGTAGTTCTTTAGTTGTTTTTCCATCTCACCTTTTGCGATCTTTTCAATTGTATTTACGCAGGTATTCCATTCTTTATGCCATGATTCTTTGATAAAAGACATTCCGGAATTACTGACCTGAGTATGTTTTCCGGGTTTCCAGCTTAATGAAATGCTTTCACCTCCGCGGTCATAAACTTTTTCTTCATAAGTATCTATTTCGTCAAAATCATTTTCTTTAAACACCATATACAGTTTATCAATTTCAGCATTTGTCAGCTTAAAATTTACCCGTGATACAGCGCCGCCATCATTTATTTTATAGAAACAGGAATCTTTAGATATATAAATATTTTCACTGTAATACATCATACCGCCGCTTTGTGAATAGCTGAAAACAATATCATCAGGACGCGTATCAGGCAGGGGAGAGTTTTTTCCCGAACCCGAATTTTTTGCGCATATAAAACCGCTGAACACAAATGCTGTGATTATTACTGTTAATGATAAATACTTCATTTTCAATTTCATTATATTTTTCAGTTAATTATGTTACTGGAATTAGAGGTGAATTGTTCCGTGATACAAAATTAGGGAAAAATTTTAAAACACACCCCGTCACAAGCTTCGCTTGTGCCACCCCTCTCAAGAGGGGAATTAAATTATATTATAAATGAAGAATGCAGAATTTTACATAAAAAAACTTGGTCTTCAAAAACATCCCGAAGGCGGGTGGTTTAAGGAAATATACCGTTCAGATGAAACGATAAAAAATGAACACCTGCCTGAAAGGTATTCAGGTTCAAGGCATCACTCGACATCGATTTATTTTCTGCTTACGTCTGATACATTTTCGGCATTCCACAGGATAAAAAGTGATGAGCTGTGGCATTTTTATGACGGCACTCCCGTAACCGTTTATACGATTGATGAAAACAGGAATTACTCCGAAATAATCCTGGGAAATGATCAGGAAAAAGGAGAAGTGTTCCAGTGTGTTATACCCCGCGGTGTGTGGTTCGGGGCAAAGGTACTTAAGCCGGATTCATTCTGCCTGGTTGGGTGTACAGTTGCTCCCGGCTTTCATTTTGATGATTTTGAGCTGGGAAACAGGGGAGAGCTGATCAAGATATTCCCTAATCATACAGAATTAATTAATCAATTAACAAGAGTAAAATAAAAAAGTTTAGTGCGGCTGAGTGAAAAACAATTCAGCCGCAATAAACTTATACAGGAGGACAAAAAATCTTCTGTGATCACATTTCTAAATTCTTTTCATCTTCTTTAAAATGAATTGAATATAGGTCTTTTCTTCTATCCTGCCAGTTCAGAACACTTCCCAGTTTTTGCTGGCGTTTTATCAGGTTAATATCCAGATCATGGAAGATCAGGGTTTCTATGTTAGGCGAACATTCTGCGGCAATACCGTCCCGTTCAAACGGAATATCTGATGGTGTTAAAATTGCAGATTGGGCGTAATGAATATCCAGATTTTCAACGGAGGGCAGGTTTCCAACACAGCCTGCAATAACAGTGTAGACCTGATTTTCAACACAGCGTGCATGAGCGCAATATCTGACCCTCAAATAAGCGCTTCTTTCATCGGTATTAAACGGTACAAAAATAATGTTAGCTCCTTTTTCCACTGCAATTCTGGCAAGTTCGGGAAACTCAATATCGTAACAGATCAAAATAGCTATTTTACCTTTATCTGTATCAAATACTTCGACTTTGTTACCGGGTTTAACACCCCACCATTTACGTTCACTTGGGGTAATATGAATTTTATATTGTTTACCTAAAGTGCCGTCTCTTCTGAATAAATATGAAATATTATACAGTTCATTGTTTTCCAGAGTAAAATGCGATCCGCCGATAATATTAATATTATATTTAATTGCCATGTTTGTAAATGCTTTCAAATATTTTGGAGTATATTCTGAAAGCTTTCTCATAGCAAGCCCGGGACGTTCAGTTTTCATAAATGATAAAAGCTGCGTAGTAAACATTTCCGGAAATAATATGAAATCGCATTTATAATCAGAGGCAACATCAATAAAATATTCACAATATTTGGCAAAATCCCTGAAATCTTTTACCAGCCTCATAAGGTACTGAATAGCGCAGACCCTTACATATTCGGGCTGATTTTTATGCCCATGTGCTGTTAAAGGATTATAATCAATATTAGTCCATTCCAAAAATGTAGCATATCCAACAGATTCTTTATCCGAAGGAAGATAACCGGGAATAAGCCTGATAAGCACAAAATTATTTGCAAGCTGAGGAGTTAAAACCGGGTCAATTAATTCTTTTGAAATAACTTTTTCAATATATTCACCCGCAGTCATTTTTTTAGATTGCCTGTAATATCCCGGAATTCTTCCGCCAATAACTATTCTTTTCAGATTTTTCTTTCTAACTACATCTTTTCTGGCAGAATACAGTCTTCTTGAAAGCTTTAATCCCCTGAAATCCGGGTCAGTCATAATTTCAATACCATACAAAGTATCTCCAAGTCCATCGTGATTTGTAATAAAACCTCCGTTAGTAATTTCATTCCAGCTGTGCTTATTCGAGTATTCATCAAAGTTAAGAATCAAACTGGACGAGGAGGCAATGATCTTCCCTTCAAATTCAATACAAAATTGACCTTCGGGAAATATAGCTACAAGACTGTGAAACTGCTCTTTAGTCCATGGTTTCATTTTCGGGAAACATTTTAGCTGCAGCTTCACTATCTGCTCAAAATCATTATCTTTTAATGTTCTAAGCTTTATCTTTTTTTCAAATTGTTTCAGATCAATGACAGACATCATTTCCTCCTGTTTAATATCTGAGAATCATTGCAATTCTGCCGTAATTCTCAAGTGAACCGTTATCAAAGAAGACAACATTTCCGCCTTTTGAAATTACGAGTTCAATCAATTCATCAATAATATCTTCAGAACCGCCATTTAATAGTTTTTCTGTGATCTCAACATGGTTATCTTTAATTATTCCGGTAACAGCAAAATTAATTTCAACCAGCAAGATCAATCCTCTGCCTTCATTTGCCAGATTCCATATTTCCTGTATTCCGGTAACAAATTTTTTAGCACTAACGGCTGGATCTATTTTTTTAATTACTTCATTTCTTATTTCTGCAAAACCTTTTTTTGCTTCGGGCCAGATCAATTTAGAAAGTTCAGAAGCGGACGCAGACCCGTAATTTCCGGTGATCTCAGCAATTACATTGATATTTGACGAGCAAATCTCTTTAAAAAATGAAATTTGTTTTTGCGTACCGCAAATAACCACTGATACCTGGCTGCCACCGCTTAATTCTTTTAAGATTTTTTCAGTATCACGAAGGTGATTTTTAAGCCGCTCTTCATTTTCCCGTATTCTGTCATTAAACGAAACATCAGGAAAATTTCCTTCCTTAATATCATGTACAATGTTTTTAAGAGGAAGCATAGCATGAACAGCTTCCTGACACTTTTCTCTTTCGCAATTAAAAATACGGGTATTTTTATCATCAATAATAACAGCAAAATATGGCTGAGTTCTGTTCATCCCAAAAACCAGGTCCCGTGTTACAAAATTATCATCAATAATCAGTCTTTCTTTTACAGGGAAGCTGAAAGTAAATTTATAATAATTATCGTTGCTTAAAAAAACAGCAAGACCGTCTTCTAAATGATTAATATCGATTTCATCAGTCAGGTTATTAAGTTTATTAAGAATATTCTTAAAATCAGAATTGCTGAATTCTTTTTTTAATCTGTCAATTGCCGCATTAGCCAGGTTTTTAAGCCTGATTTTATCCTGCTGATTATCGGGAAAGCTGCGGTGAGTAGGCATTAACAATGAAATACTGGGTGTAGATTTTAAGGATTGTATATTTTTTAAAAGTATTCTGTTCATTTTACCATCCTTCTTGGAATTACAGCAAAATAAAAACAGGGTGAATAATTATTCTTTCAGGTTTTTATTATGCTTAAATTCAATATTTTTTTAATTATTTTATAATCAAATTACCTGCTTTTTAACATGAAAAAAATAAAGACAATAATTGTTCCGGTAGATTTTTCATATACATCATTTGAAGCAGTAAAGTATGCTTCTTTTTTAGCAGGAGCACATCAATCCAGGATTTACTTAATTAACATTATACCCGGTTTAAATTATTTTTATGCTTATCCTGATGCCGGCGTTACTTCTGCTCATGTAATAAGTATGCACAGGAAAATGAACGATGAGTTAAAGCAAAATAGCCTAAAAAGATTATATTATATTGAAAATACGAAATATTTAAAATTTCTTCAAGTCAAATGCGCAGTGATAATGGGTACAAATGTGTATTCTGATATAATAAACTACGCTGAAAGCAAAAATGCAGATCTTATAGTTATGGGAACAAAAGGGACTACATCATTTAAGAAAGCTATACTGGGCTCTAAAACAGAACGGGTAATAAGATTTACAAATATACCGGTTATTGCAATAAGGGGAAAAGTTAGAACACCGAAAATAAAGAAAGTGGTTTTTGCTTCAGATTTTAAAGCCGAAAGTTATTCGGTTTACCCCACCCTTAATAATATAATAAAACAGTTCAATCCTGTAATTCACTTATTAAAAATAAACACTAAAAATCAATTCAGACCGTTTATACAGAATAAGAGCGATTTGGATAAATTTTCAAAAAGATTTTCAGGAAGATTTGTACCGCATGTCAGGTCCAATTATGAAATTGATGAAGGAATAGTAAATTTTGCACGAATTAATAAAGTAGATTTAATAGCTATAGGTTTAAGAAGAAAAAAAGGCGCAGGTAGAATACTGGGCAACCAAATTGCTGAAAGTATTATCAGAAAAACAGATAAACCTGTACTGGCTATAGATGTACCAAAATAACCTTTAAAAATATTGTATTCTATAAAATATCAGCGCGGGATTTCTTAGGAATATCATTAGAATAATTTTTATTTGAAACATCAGCTTAACACCGGAGCAAAACATTTATATTTTTATAACTAACCAACACTAAAATGATAGAAACCTGGATATTAGTTGTGACATTGTTTCTGCCAAGAATAGCATTGGCAATTGCATATTTCAGCCACCAGATACCATCCAACAATATTCCTTTTATTGGCGATTTATTATTATTTGCATTTCTGCCCAGACTGCTGATGATAATATATATTTACGACAATATGGGCTGGGAAAATCCCTGGTTCTGGATACATATTGTAGTTGCAATACTGGTGTACACTAAAGGTTCGCATGAAACATATAAGAGAAAATTCAGGCGCAGGTAAAATCGTCAAATGTGAAATGTAAGATATCAAACGTGAGATATTATTCAGTTACATTTAATTACAAAATAATTCTGTATTTAAATTTAAAATCCGGGAACTTTAGCCGGTATAAGCATAGTTAAACTTTCAAATAGCAAAAAAACGATTACCTCCGTAAAAGCTATTTAAAATTTGTCATAAAAATTCAGTTATGGCATATAATACAGAAAAAGGGCTGTTTAAGCCCTTTTTTTATTTAAATCATTGTATTTAGAGTTTTAAACAATTAGTTTTACATCAGATAGGGTGCTGATCCGGGAAATTTATGTTTTCCGGATTAGCATTTTTTTATTTAAATTATTCCTGAAGAAAATGAAATACTATCAGAAGTTTTTCCAAATTAAAAATACTTTCATGGCCTGGAAAATTTTAGTTTTTATTTCAGCTTTGCTGATTTTATCAATACCGAATAATGAAATGTATTCACAAAGTGATGATGAAACATGGGAATCAATAGATTTAACAAAAGAAGCTGTTAAGCTTATCAAAAAAGACAGGCTTAATGAAGCAATGAAAAAGCTTAAAGAAGCTGTTAAACTTGAAAACGAAAATATTGTAGCTAAATATTTTATTGCCAAGATACATTTTATTAAAGGTGAGTACCAAAAAAGTCTTGACGAAATGGAAAAACTGCTTGCAGGAAAAGATAAAGAAGATGTTATGTACCAGCTTTTGGGGAACAGTTATTATAAGCTTGGACAAAGGGAAAAAGCAATTGAAATATATAATAAAGGAATGCTTGATTTTCCTTATTCAGGTCCGCTTTACCTTGAGCTGGGAAATGTAGAAAAAGACAATGGTAATCTGCCCAAAGCATTCCAGAACTATGAATACGGGATAAGGTTTGACCCTGAGTATTCTGATAACTATTATAATGCAGCAAAAATGCTGCTTGATGAAGATAACCACTGGGGATATATTTACGGAGAGATATATCTTAATATGGAGCCATTTACAAAAGAGTGGGATGAAATAAGCAAGCTTATGTACGAAAGCTACAGCAGCAGGGTACACGGGCAGAATATCGGGATTTTAAAGACCGAACGTATTTTAACAGATACAGTTACAAGCGGATTTGACAGGGCATACCTTGAAACCGAAAAGGAAGCCAACAAGCTGGCTTCGCTGGATGCCTTCAGCCTTCACAGGCTGAATGAAATAAGAAAAAGATTTATCGAGGTTTGGATTGATAAGGGTTACAATACAAAATATCAGAATGCGCTGTATGATTTCCATAAAAGGATGCTTGATGAGGGATATTTTGAGCTGTATAATTATTCATCATTTTCACGAGGGGCAATTGAAGAATACGATACCTATTACGATAAACATAAAACCAATATTAAATCCTACAATAAATGGATAGATAAAAATTATCTTACAATGACAAATAAAAACTCAATATTCAGGACACTGTATAAATAAAATCTTAAAATTTTTATCCTTTGAAATTAAGGTTATTTTAGTGCAAAAATTTTTCTCTTTTTTGGGTGAAATGTCATAAATTACTATGCCTCATATCTTAATAAAATACCTGTTTACAAATTAAAATTGCCAAAAAAGTACAGATTAATTTACACTGCTAAAAAAAATATATGGCAATTTTAATTATAATTTCATAATTTTGCCGTCTGTATTATAACTAACTGAATGAAAAAATTTCTACTTGACTACGGCATCAAGGTACGGCTGCCGATTATCCTATTTGTTGTTATTGCTTCATTTGCCTTGACGTACTATATATCTTACGCTGAACGCACGGGAATTGGGTACCAGCCCGAGCAGCCAATTGCATATTCACACAAACTGCATGCAGGTGATATGGGTATAGATTGCCAATATTGCCACGTAGGTGTCGAAAAATCAAGGGTTGCCAGCGTTCCTTCGGTTAATGTATGCATGGGATGCCATGCCATTGCCCGCAAGGACCAGCCTGAGATCCAGAAATTAACCCAATATTATAACGAAAATAAGCCAATTCCGTGGAAAAGGATCCACAGAGTGCCGGATTTTGCCTATTTTAACCACAGTGTGCATGTAAATAAGGGAATTATTTGCCAGGATTGCCATGGCCAGATACAGGCAATGGATACTGTTATCAATAATAAGTATAAATCAACAGGTCAGGTTAACTCATTTACAATGGCTGCCTGTCTTGATTGCCATAGAACTGCACATGATAAATTCCCGAACCTTCCGGACCTGAAAAAAGGACCGGATAACTGTTCAGCCTGCCACAGGTAATTAAACAGGGAAAAGGCAGAAGTAAAAAGGCAAAAATCAGAAATATATTAGATTTCTTTTGCCGGTTAAAATTAAAAAAATAGAATATCCTATATTATAGTATAGAAATTATATCAGATGAATTCGAATAGTTCAAATAATCCTAAAAAGATACAGCGCAGGAATTTTTTCCTGTATCTTGGAGCAGGCGCAGCAGCAGCTGCTGCTGTTACCGGTCTTCCATTTAAGTTGTTTCAGAAAAAGGTAAAAGCAGAAACCAGCATAAAAGTTAAAGCAAATCCTTTTGCAGTAAAAAGAGAGACCGGCAATAAGAACGTGAACGGGGGGAAGATTTAATTGGAAAAGAAAGATATGAAGGATATAAAAGCTCCCGAAACAAACAATGACAATACAGTTAACGAAAGCGGGTACTGGAGAAGCTTTAAAGAATTATACAAAGACCCTTCATTTGATAAAGCATTAAAGAATGAATTTTCACCTGAAGCATTGCAGAAGCCCGAAGTGGATAAAATGTCAGCAGTTACAAGGAGAAGATTCCTTGCACTGATGGGAGCATCAGCAGCTTTTGCTGCTGCCGGCTGCAATAATTACCAGGATAAAGGTTTTATTTACCCGTATAACAATAAACCCGAAGAAGTTATTCTGGGGCTGCCTAATTTTTATGCTTCAACATGTTCTGGCTGCAGCAGCGCATGCGGAATACTTGTAAAGACCCGCGAAGGCAGGCCGATAAAAGTTGACGGTAATCCTGACCACCCGGTCAACAAAGGCAAGATATGTACAAAGGGCCAGGCAAGCGTTATGAATCTTTACAGCCCCGAAAGGCTTAAAGAACCTGCAATGAACAAGGCGCAGACAAACTGGAATGATGCGAATAAAAAAATTACTGAAACACTTGTATCAGCATCAGGTTCCGGAAAAGAAATAGCAGTTGTAACACATACTATTGTTTCGCCTACATTAAAAAAGCTGCTTGATGAGTTCAAAGTAACATACCCAACGGCAAAAGTATATTCATACGAAGTATTCAATGATTCAGCCCGTATAAATGCATGGCAGAAATCATACGGCAAACGCAGTATCCCGGTTCTTCAGCTTGATAAGGCAAAAATAATTGTTGCTCTTGAATCAGACTTCCTTGGCAATGAAAAGAACATGCTTGAATTCACAAGGATGTTTGTTCAGAACCGTGACGTAATGAACGCAAATGAGTTTAACAGGCTGTACTCAGTTGAAGGCGCAGTTACAGCAACCGGAATGAGCGCTGATTACAGGCTTCGTTTAAGAACTGATGCAATTGAAGAGCTAGTAATGTGCCTGCTGAACGAGGTAATCGGCAAAAAGAAAATATCTGCTTTTGCAATGGACTCAAGGGTTACATCGGTATTTTCATCAAATGACCTGAAACAGTTTGCCGTAAAACATAAGCTAGATGAAAAAGTAATTGACCATTTAGTAAATGACCTGGTTAAAAACCAGGGCGCAGCTATAGTATACGGAGGTGACAAGCTTCCCGAGTCAACTCACATAGCTATAAACCTGCTTAATGATGCCCTGGGTAATACAAAGCTGTATTCAGCGGATTCAGAAAATACTGAACTTATGCCGCTCAGCACAAGTGCAGAAATGGAAGCGCTTGTTTCAGCAATGGCTTCGGGGAGGGTTGGAGCAGTTATACATTTTGATACAAACCCTGTTTACAATTTATCTCCTGATTATAATTATGCCGAGGCTTTAAAAAAAGTGCCTGTAAGCATAACTTTGGCGGAACAGGTTAACGAAACAACGGAAATTTCGAATTATGTACTGCCCATTCACCATGCACTGGAATCATGGAATGATTTTAAAACCCGCACAGGATTTTACAGCATGCAGCAGCCGATAATTGCCCCGCTTTATAATACCAGGCAAAAGGAAGCATTGCTGCTGGGATGGAAAGATAACAAAGAAGTAAACGAAACTATTTACAGGGATTATTTAGCATCCAACTGGGAAAAAGCTTTATACCCTGCAATGGGAGCTGCTGCGCCGTTCAAAAAATTCTGGAATTCAGCTTTGCATGACGGAGTTGTATTCCTGAATGAAAAACCCGAAGCTGCTGCTACAGCATTTTCAGCTGATGCATTTGCCTCTGCACCGAAAATGAAATCATCAAATGATTTTGCAGTATTGCTTCAGGGCAATAACACAGTTGGCGACGGCAGGTTTGCATCAAACGGCTGGCTGCAGGAGCTGCCCAACCCAATTTCAAAAATAGTATGGGATAATTACGCTGCAATTTCAGTTCAGTCTGCCGCTGATCTTGGATTAAACACTAATGATACGGTTGATATTACGATAGGTTCAAAAAAACAGACTTTCCCTGTATATATTAACCCGGGAATGGCTGATAAGACAATTGAAATTTCCCTGGGATACGGAAGAACTGCTGCCGGTGCAATAGGTACCGGAGTTGGTGTGAATGCAAATGTATTGATAGCAAAAAATCCGGGTTTAACTGAGAGATTTTATAATAATGCATCAGTATCTGCAGCAGGAGGCAAGTATGAGCTTGCTACAACACAGGAGCATTACCCTATAGACAGCGATCCGCTGTTAAAAGAGATTCAGTTCAGAAGAGGGATCATAAGGCAGGGAACAGTTGATGAATATAAAAAGAACCCCAAATTCATAAAAGAAGCAGGCCATAAAATGGACCTGCAGCCGATAAACACCCCGCCAGTATACGACAGGGAAGGATTTACCGGCTATAAATGGGGAATGGCAATTGACCTGAACAAATGTACGGGCTGCGGCGCATGCGTAACAGCATGCAATGTTGAAAACAATATTCCAATAGTAGGCAAGGACCAGGTAATTGCAAACCGCGAAATGATGTGGATGAGAATAGACCGGTATTACTACGGTACACCGGACTCACCTTCTGTAAATTTCCAGCCGATGCTTTGCCAGCACTGTGATTATGCACCGTGCGAAAACGTATGCCCGGTTGCAGCAACAACTCACAGTGAAGATGGCTTGAATGGTATGGCATATAACAGGTGTGTTGGCACAAGGTACTGCTCTAATAACTGCCCGTACAAAGTAAGAAGGTTCAATTATTTTGATTACAGGGATAGGGTTGGCGACGGAATTCAGTATGCTGAACCGCTGAACCTGATGGCAAATCCGGAAGTAACAGTCCGCTCACGCGGTGTTATGGAAAAATGTACTTTCTGCGTGCAGAGAATTATGAAAGAAAGACAGGATGCTATACAGGAAGGACGCGGAGTCATTGGTGCTAACGTTAAAACTGCCTGCCAGGAAGCATGTCCCGCTTATGCTATTGAATTCGGCAACATCAACGATAAGGAATCAACAATTGCTAAATACCGTGAACATGACCTTGGTTACAGCGTGCTGGAAGAAATAAAAGTTATGCCTAATGTAACATATATGGCAAAGCTGAGAAATATTTATGAGCCGCTGAACATTGGCGAAAAGAAAGATCACGGAAAAGACGAGAAGAAGACTGAAGAGCATAAGTAAGTAAAAAGGTAAAGTAAAAAAGCAAAAATAAAAAGCAAAAAGAATTTTAGATTTTTATAATTATAGAATAAGCTAATATAATGAGTCTTGACGCAACATATACACGCGAGATACCTTTGGTTGAAGGAAGAACTTCATTCAAAGAGATAGATGATGTAATTGCAAAGCCAACGGAGACCAAGCCAAGCATAAAATGGTTCATAGCCATTGGGATCAGCTCAACTGCATTATTAATAGGAGCAGTTTGTCTTGGTTTAACCTTCTGGTACGGGGTTGGTTTATGGGGAAACAATCAGCCTGTAGGCTGGGCGTTCGATATAATCAACTTTGTATTCTGGATCGGTATCGGACATGCAGGAACGCTTATTTCAGCGATCTTATTCCTTTTCCGCCAGAAATGGAGAACAGGTATTGCAAGGTTTGCTGAAGGTATGACAATTTTTGCAGTTATGACAGCGGGTATTTTCCCTGCAATTCACACAGGGCGTCCGTGGCTTGATGGCTATCTTGTTCCTTATCCAAACCAGCACGGTTTATGGGTTAACTTTACATCTCCGCTTTTATGGGATGTGTTTGCGGTATCAACATATTTCACTGTATCATTTGTTTTCTGGTACATAGGTTTAATTCCGGATTTTGCTACACTTCGCGACAGGACAACAAGCGGGATAAAAAAAGCAATATATACTGCTTTAAGCCTTGGGTGGAGAGGTTCAAACCGCCACTGGCAGCATTATGAAAGAGTTTACCTGATTCTAGCAGGACTTTCAACACCGCTGGTACTTTCAGTACATACAATTGTGAGCTTTGACTTTGCAGTTTCGGTTATACCGGGCTGGCATACAACAATTTTCCCGCCGTATTTTGTTGCGGGCGCTATTTTCAGCGGATTCGGTATGGTATCAACCGTACTTATAATAGTACGAAAGGTATTTGATATGGAACATATCATTACTATTAACACTCTTGATAAAATGAATAAAATTCTGCTGGCAACCGGAACAATGGTTGGTTATGCATATGCAATGGAGTTTTTTATAGCATGGTACAGCGGAAACCCGATAGAGCAGTTCACATTTATCAACAGGGCATTTGGTCCGTATTCATGGGCTTACTGGATAATGTTCAGCTGCAATGTATTTTTCCCGCAGCTGTTCTGGTTCAAAAAGATAAGAAGGAATATACCTATAACATTTGTACTTGTTCTGCTGGTTAATGTTGGTATGTGGTTTGAAAGGTATGTAATTATTGTAACATCATTAACAAGAGATTATCTTCCTTCAAGCTGGGGAATGTATTTCCCGACAATGTATGATTTCGGAATTCTGCTGGGCAGCTTTGGTTTATTCTTTACGCTTGTTCTGCTGTTTGCAAAAACGATGCCTGTTGTTGCAATGAGCGAAGTAAAGGCAGTTACCGAAGGTGCGCAGCCTAAACATAAACATGAATAAGTTTTTAGTGAATAGAGTGTATTGAGTGAATAGAGTGTCAGAGTATGTTTAAAATGAGATTGCTACCCCTAGGGTAAACGTCTTTATCGCTCCTTACAAAAAGAGGAAGTGTATACAATGAAGAAAAAGAAGTTACCAATTTAATAAGTATGATAGGTAAAATATTAAAGAAGTTTGATGACAGGTTTTTAAAGAGCGAACCCCGCACAGGGGATCTTTATGCCGTTGCCGCTCTTTTTGATACGCCTGATGAAATAATTCACGCTGCCGAAAAAGTATCCGGTTCCGGTTATAAAAGGTTTGATGTATTGACTCCGTATCCGGTACACGGAATGGACGGAGCTATGAACCTGAAACCTTCGAATATCGGGTGGGTTGGATTGATTGCAGGTATGAGCGGAACTTCGCTGGCATTCCTTATGATATGGTGGATGGTTGGTGTTAATTACCCGAATATATTCGGCGGAAAGCCGTTTTTCAATCTGCCGGCATCTATACCGATAATGTTCGAGCTTACTGTGCTGCTTTCAGCATTAACTCTTGCCGGTTCGCTGATCGCTATATATATGAAGCTTCCATCGAATGCTAATCCTTTAATGGATACAGAATTTATTAAAAGGGTTACCAGCGATAAGTTCGGTATTTATATTGAAGCAAAAGACCCGAAGTTCAATAAAGATGAAGTTGAGGCAATGTTTAAACAGCTTGGTTCTTCTTCGGTTAGTTTTATTCATGAAGCTGTATATGAAGTTGGCGATACAAAAAACCCTCTTTTAAATACAAAATTCCTGGGTGCATTAATAGGCTCCAGTGTAATAACTGTGGTTATTACATACCTGGTACTTAATGTTCTTTTATTCCTTCCGCCGTTCAACTGGATGCATTACCAGGCAAAAGTGCTTCCGCAAAGCGAAAGCAAATTTTTTAAAGACGGATGGTCAATGCGCAGGCCTGTTGAAGGCACTGTTGCAAGGGGATTTATACCGTATGAGTTTACCGGAATGCCGGACAGCATGGTTGTACCAACACCAAATCCGCTGCCGGTAAACCAGAAAGTTCTGGACCTCGGGAAGAAAAGATTTGATACATACTGCTCGCCCTGCCACGGTTTTTACGGTAAAGGCGACAGCAGGCTCCGCGGGCAGTTCCCCGTTCCGCCAACACTGCATTCCGAAAAAGTTATGAACTGGAAGGATGCGAATATATATCACGTTATTACAAACGGGCAGAACACTATGCCTAGTTATGCAAGCTCAATTTCAAGGGATGACCGCTGGGCAATAATTCATTATTTAAGGGTGCTGCAGAGATCGCAGAATGCACCTGACAGCGACCTGGAAATTAAATAAAGAAGTGTAAAATGAATACTCATTTAACGGATATTGAGTATTATAATAAATGGCTGAATTTAGCCAGAGAGATCGTTCTCAGTAAAATTGATATAGATAAATATGCCGTTTTTCTTTACGGTTCAATGGTTAATGATCCTTTAAAAGCATACGATATGGATATTGGGATCATTGGAAAAGAAAAAGTTTCGTTTGATACTATAGAGAACATTAAAGAAGGACTTGATGAATCTATAGTTCCGTTCAGATATGATATAATAGATTTTATTGATGCAGATGAGGAATTCAAGAAATATGCATTAAGGGAAATAAGGATTTGGAACAAGCCGGATTATATAGAGCTAAAGTAACAAAATTTAAACAGGCATTATCCGGTTTCAGTAAACTGTTTGAAAAGGATTTAATGCTGTTTGACCCGGTCATTAATGATGTTATAATGAACGGGCAGCTTCAGAAATTTGAATATTGTTCTGAACTGATGTGGAAAGCAATAAGGGCATTACTGGTAATAAATAATGATATCAGCCCAAGTTCTCCCAGAGGCGCAATTAAAGAATTTTTTAACTGTAAATATATTAATACAGAGCAGTACGAAGTTTTATTAAATATTCTGGATGACAGAAATAAATTGAGCCATGTTTACAATGAAAATATTTTTAAAGAAATTCATTCAAGGCTTGATAAATATAACAATACAATGAAGGAAGTTTTAACAATTTTAGAAAATGTTTCTATCAGCTAATGGATTATATTAAGAAGCAATTACCGGATTCACTGACAAAAACAGGCGGAATAATGCTTGCGATGGGGGTATTGATACTTATTGCAGCATTTATATTTACTCCCCAGCGCGCATTTTTTGATTATCTATGGGTATATCTTTTCCTTGTATCTATTAGTGTTGGTTCGCTGGCGCTGGTAGCGCTGGAGTATCTTGTTGGCGCAACATGGAGCACACCGTTCCGCAGGATATCAGAAATACTTGCTTCAATGATACCGTACCTGGTCCTGCTGGCAATTCCGCTGTTCCTAGGCCTGCATGACCTGTATCACTGGACACATGCTGAAGCAGTTGAACATGATGCAATTCTGCAGTCAAAGTCGCCGTATCTTAATGTAAGTTTCTTTACAGCAAGGACACTATTCTGCCTGCTGTTATGGGTTATGTTCTTTTTCCTGATAACAAAAAATTCAGAGAAACAGGACCTTGACGGCGATCCAAAATACACAAAGAAAAACATTACACTTTCAACAATATTTGCTCCGCTGTTTATTGTTTCTATTACAATTACAGCAATAGATTTTGCAATGAGCCTGGAGCCTCACTGGTTCAGCACTATATACGGAGTATATTATTTTGCGGGTACAATAATTGCAGCGCTTGCAGCAACAACATTTGCAAGCATTAAGCTTAAAGAAGGCGGTTTCCTGGATTCGCATTTAGGCAAAGACAGCTTTTATTCGCTTGGCACACTGATGTTCGGCTTTAATGTTTTCTGGGCTTATATAGCGTTCTCTCAGTTCATACTTATATGGTATGCAGATCTGCCGGAAGAAACATTCTGGTTCATACACAGGTGGGAAGGAAGCTGGAAATTTGTATCATTAAGTTTACTGTTCATTCATTTTGTTATACCGTTTTTAATTCTAGTTGGCAGAAATGCAAAAACAAATTTACAGCTTTTAAAATTCATGGCTCCGTGGATGCTGTTTGCCCATGCTTTAGATCTTTACTGGCTTATTTTCCCGACACTGTTCAAAGGCAATGCGGGATTTGGCTGGCAGGAACTAAGCTTTCCGCTGATTGTGATTGGTTTAACAATGGTATTGTTCAGATTTAATGCAGAAAAGAAGAACCTGATGGCTGTAAAAGATCCGAAAATGCAGGCAGGACTGGATTTTCATTTATAATTTTAAGAGTAAAAGAGATTAGTTTATTATATAGCATATTATAATGAAAGATTATTTTAAGTTTTACGGGGCAGTATATATTTTTATCATTGCAGCCATTATTGTAATGGGCACATCGTATATTAATGACCTGCCCAATGTTACCAAGGAAAAGATAGGCGGCTTTCCGGTGGTGGCTAAAGATACCGCAAAAGATTCTGCAGGTGTTACCGCAGATCTCCCGATGATAAAAGGCACACTTTCTCCGCCTACAGATGTAATGAAATATATATCCTCAACACCGGAAATGGTTGATAAGGGTAAATCAATTTATACAATGAACTGCGCCAGCTGTCATGGCGAGCAGGGCAAAGGAGACGGTGTTGCAGGTGCAAGCCTGAATCCCAAGCCAAGGAATTTTCATGACCTGAACGGATGGACAAACGGAACAAGCATTACGATGATGTATAAGACCCTTCAGGAAGGCATAACGAACAGGGGAATGGCTTCATATGCCAACCTGCCGCCTGAAGACAGGCTGAACCTGATCATGTATATCAGGACATTTCTTCCGGATTACCCGGCTGTTACACAGGTACAGCTTGATTCAATTGACCAGAAATACAGCCTTACCAAAGGCGTAAAAATGCCGAACCAGATACCTGTTAAGCTTGCAATGGAAAAAATTCTTCAGCAGAATTTAACTGTTGACCAAAAAGTTGCAAACATTGTAAAAACAGTAAAAGCAAACAATACTGATTCATCAGCTGCATTACTGCTTGGAATTACCTCTAACCTGACAAAAGCACTCACAGTGCTTGCACAGGATTCCGGCTGGATAAACAATGAGGCAGCTTTAATTAAGATCTTTGATAACAATCCCGTGCAGAACGGCTTTAAAGCAAGGGCATCATATATGCTTTCAGCCCGGCAGCTTACCCAGCTGCATGTTTATCTGCGGAGGCTGTTTACCGGAATATAAAGTTTTATAAATGTTTTCCTTATAATAAAGGAAAAGGTGTAACATTGTTTAATCATATAAAATTATTAACTGCCCTTTTGTTTATAATAATAACAGGTTCAAACCTGTTATTATACAGTGAAGATACGAACAGTCCTAAAGTTGGTGTAGATGAAAAGCTTGGCGAAACAATACCGCTTGATCTTTCATTTCTGGATGAGACCGGGAAACCTGTAAATTTAAGAAGCCTGGTTAACAAGCCGACTTTATTAACTCTTGTTTATTACAGATGCCCGGGCATCTGCTCTCCGCTGATGAACGGAGTTTCGGAGGTCATAGATAAGATGGATATGGAACCGGGCAAGGATTTTAATATAGTGACTATCAGCTTTAATCCGAGGGAAGATTATATAATGGCTCAGGGAAAAAAAGAAAACTACCTGAACAATATGAAGAAAAAAATTCCCGCAGAAAGCTGGAAATTTTTAACAGGTGACAGCCTTAGCATAGCAAAGATAACAGATGCAGTAGGTTTCAGGTACCAGAAACAGGGTGAAGACTATATGCATGGTGCAGTTCTGACCATACTTTCTCAGGACGGAAAAATTGCACGGTATCTTTACGGTACAGATTTTCTGCCGATGGATGTAAAGCTTGCAGTCATAGAAGCATCTGAGGGGAAATCTACCCCGGGCATCAATAAGCTGCTGAAAATATGCTACAGCTATGACCCGGCAGGAAGAAAATATGTTTTAAATGTTACAAGAATAGCAGGCGGCGGAATGCTGATATTGATAGCCGGATTTGTTCTGATATTAACACTGAAGAAAAAAAGAAATAAAAATAATATACCCGTAAATACTCTGAACGGGAAAGGAAGTATAAACAATGGCTAATGGAACATTAGCAAATGAAGTTAGCTACTTAGAATACCAGGGAAAACACAAAGGTATAATGGGCTGGCTGCTTAGTGTAGATCACAAGCGCATAGGCTTAATGTATCTTATGGCTATTCTGATATTCTTTTTTGTAGCTATGACACTTGGTGTGCTTATGAGGCTGGAAATGCTGACACCGGGTGAAACAATAATGAAGCCCAGCACATATAATTCCGTTTTCACACTGCATGGTGTTATCATGGTATTTTTATTCATAATACCGGCAATACCTGCTGTATTCGGGAATTTTATGCTGCCTATACAGATAGGCGCTAAGGACGTAGCTTTTCCTCGCCTGAACCTGTTTTCATGGTACCTGTATATGGTTGGTGCAGTTCTTGCTGTATTTTCTTTATTTGTTGGCGAAGGACCTGCTGATACAGGCTGGACATTTTATGTACCCTACAGCATCAGAAGTGCACAGAACGTAACACTTACTACAATGGCTGCATTTGTCCTGGGATTCTCTTCTATTTTAACAGGACTTAATTTTGTAGTAACTATTCACAGGCTGCGCGCCCCGGGAATGACATGGTTCCGTATGCCGCTGTTTGTATGGGGTTTGTATGCAACAAGCTGGATCCAGGTTCTTGCTACTCCGGTAATCGGTATAACACTTGCATTAATAATGCTTGAAAGGTTTATGGGAATCGGGGTATTTGACCCGGCTCTTGGCGGTGACCCGATACTGTACCAGCATTTGTTCTGGATATATTCTCATCCGGCTGTTTATATTATGATCCTTCCAGCGATGGGTGTAGTTTCAGAAATTCTTCCTACGTTTTCAAGGAAAGATATTTTCGGCTATAAACAGATTGCGATATCCTCACTGGGTATTGCGCTCATAGGTTACCTTGTTTGGGGACATCATATGTTCGTAAGCGGAATGAGCGATACATCAAGAATAGTATTTTCTCTTTTAACATTTTTGGTTGCAATACCCACCGGTGTTAAGATATTCAACTGGGTAGCAACATTATATAAAGCATCTATAAAATTCAGCGCCCCGCTGTATTATGTGCTTGGATTTATATTTATTTTTTCGATCGGCGGACTGACCGGGCTTGTGCTTGGCGCGCTTGCAACTGATATTCACGTTACCGATACATATTTTGTAGTAGCACACTTCCATTATGTTATGTTCGGGGGTATGGGTATAATGTTCTTTGCAACAATGCACTACTGGTTTCCAAAGGTTTTCGGAAAGATGTATAATGAAAAGATAGCTGTTATAGCATGCACAATTATTATTATAGGGTTTAATGTATTATACTTCCCGTTCTTTATAATGGGATATATGGGAATGCCCAGAAGGTACTATGATTACCTTCCCCAGTTCGAAGGCTGGCATATACTTTCAACCGTCGGTTCATGGATACTTGTAAGCGGTATAGTATTTATGTTCGGAAATTTATTTTACGGATTGTTAAAGGGACCGAAAGCAGCAGTTAATCCCTGGGGCGGAACAACACTTGAATGGAAAGTTCCATCACCGCCTCCTTTGGAAAATTTTGATGAAATACCCGTTGTTACAGGCGGTCCGTATGTACATGATAAACCAACTTATATTATGCACCCGGGCAAAGAAGGAATAAATACAAAGGGCGGTCCTAAAACAATTAACCAGGAGGCAGCTTTATGACCGAGCACAGTGAGGTAATGCAGGAGCAGACACATGCCCACGGAGGAGCTCATGTACACCGTGATGATGAAGGTTCAAAAATGGCTATGTGGCTATTCCTTTTCACGGAATTGCTTTTATTCGGCGGTTTGTTCCTTTTATACGGCGCATACAGGTTTGAATATGCTGACGGCTTTAAAGTAGCTGCTGCAGATATGAATTCGTTCATAGGAGCGATAAATACTATCATATTGTTAACAAGCTCGCTTTCAGTAGCTCTTTCTATTGCGGCTATACAGCGCAACCAGAAAAAACTGACTATGGCTATGCTTTGGTTTACCATACTGTGCGGACTGGCATTTCTGGTAAATAAATATTTTGAGTGGAGCCATGAAATTCATAACGGTATATATCCCGGCGGGCCGGCTTTGGAAAATATGTCCAATGGCGAAGTAATTTACTTCGGGCTGTATTATGTTATGACGGGGCTGCACGGACTGCATGTTATTGTTGGCCTGATATTTATTGGTTTTATAATGGTATTTATTTCAAGGGATAAAATAACAAGCACTAATTTCCAGAAGCTTGAAAATGCAGGATTGTACTGGCATCTTGTTGATGTAATATGGATATTCCTGTTCCCGTTGTTTTATCTGCTTCATTAAAATTTTAAAACAAAAATCAGAAATTAAAAATAACATAAGTTTTAAATATAATATTATATAATGAGTGAACATACACAAACAGGAGAGATAACAGCAGCCCAGGCTGCGCACTCAGAAGAACACGGGCAGGCGCATGCACACCAGGTGAGCTACGGTACTTATTTTATGGTATGGCTGGGCTTAGTAGCACTGACAGCTGTTACTGTAACTATTGCCGGCATTCAGCTTGGAAGCTTAACTCTTATTACAGCCATGCTTATTGCTTCGGTTAAAACAGCGCTTGTAGGCTACCATTTTATGCATCTGAAATATGATAATATCATTATTAAAGTGTTTGTACTTGTTTGCCTTGTGATTTTTCTAACATTCTGGGTCCTGACATTCAGCGATCTATCATTCAGGTAAAGAAAGTTTTTACGGGTAATAAAAAATGAATCCAATAGTAGAATTAGTAGACAATTCGTTTATATTTATAATAGCAATATCGGTTGTACTGCTGGTAGGTGTTACAGCAGCTATGATATATTTTGTTTTCAGGTACAGTGAAAAAAATAATCCAAAACCGGACCAGTCCATAACCGGAAGCACAACACTGGAAATATTATGGACAGTAATTCCCCTTATACTTGTGCTGGCAATGTTTTTTTACGGTTACGAAGGTTTCAGGGAAATGAGAAACATTCCGCCTAACGCAATGCTTGTAAAAGTTACCGGAAAAATGTGGTTCTGGAACTTTGAATATGAGAACAAAAAAACATCAGATACACTTTTAATACTGCCGCAGGGAAAAGATGTAAGGTTTGAGCTTATGAGCGCAGATGTTAACCACAGCTTTTACGTTCCCGCATACAGGGTAAAGGAAGACTGCGTTCCCGGCAGGGTTAACCATATGTGGTTTCATACAACAAACGTTGGAGTTTACGATATAGAATGCGCAGAATACTGCGGTATGAACCACTCCTATATGCTTGGTAAAGTAAAAATTGTTCCGGAAAAAGAATTCCTTGAGTGGTATAATAAGATAGACTCGGTCAAAAAAACAGATTCACTTTCTGTACCAACCGGGAATGTAAAAACCGATAGCTTGAAAACGTTACAGGTTAAAACTGATACAATAAAGGCACCAGTTAAAAAGACTGATTCAATTAAAGTGAATACAAAAGATACTTTAAAAAGTAAAAAGTAAAAAAGCAAAAGGCAAAAAACTTAAAAGCAAAAAAAACAAATCCATTTTTGAAGAGAAGCAGCGCAAATATAAACACGGCTATTAACGAACAGCACATAATCAGTGCAGGTTCATTTGCTGATATTATGAAAGTATTAAGCGAACTGACAAAGTTCAAAATTACTGCGCTTGTTTCATTTACAACAGGACTTGGATATATACTTGGTGCTAAAGAGCTGAGCTTTACATTGTTCTGGGTAATTGCGGGAATATTTCTGCTTGCCGCTGCATCCAGCGCACTGAACCACTGGCAGGAGAAAGATTCAGATGCATTGATGGACAGGACCAAATACCGTCCTATTCCGTCCGGGAAAATTGATCCTGCATTTGCCATATATATTTCATTGTTTCTGCTGATAAGCGGGTCAGCTGTTCTTTTGTTTACCACGAACGTTACGACATTTTTAGTCGGTTTGGTAACATTTTTATGGTATAACGGCTTATATACGCCGTTAAAAAGAATTACTGCATTTGCAATAATCCCGGGAGCAATTGTTGGCGCTTTGCCGCCGGTTGCAGGCTGGATAGCAGCAGGAGGCAGCCTGCTTGATGGCAGAATAATGATAATTGCTGCGTATTTCTTTGTATGGCAGATACCGCATTTCTGGCTGCTGCTTATGCTTTACGGCAATGATTACGAAAAAGGCGGCTTTCCCACGCTTAACAGGGTATTTAACTCTGAACAGCTGAAAAGAATTACATTTATGTGGCTGGCTGCTAATGTAATTACAGCCATGCTTATTCCGCTTTTTGTATATATCAATTATTCAGCAAGTTTTATTGCGCTTTGTTTGATCTCTGTGTGGATGATATTTGTTTCTGTTAAATTTCTTAAAAGCGGCACTGAAAGAAAAGATATACGCAATACTTTTATTGCAATAAATTTTTATACACTGTTATTGATTACAATATTATCAATAGATAAATTAATTAAAGTATTATAATGAATTTCTTCGACGAACTGGTAATACCGGCATCTAATAATCACATAATGCTGCTGAAGTATATGCTGACCATATCACTGCTGTTATTTATTCCCTATATCAGCATGATGATGGGAGCAACATTTATATCAACACATTTCGGGAAAAAAGGGAAAGCCGAAAGCAATAAAATATATCTCAGGTTTGCAAAAGATATAATTGAAAAGCTTACAATTACCAAAAGCGCTGAGCTTGCCCTTGGAACTATCCCGGCGCTTTCTATATTTTTTGCATATGCCCAGCTTCTTTATACTGCAAAAACTATAACAATGGGAATGCTTGCCCTTTCAGTTCTACTGTTCATTATTTCATTTGTATTTATTTATAAATACAGGAATACCTTTAAGCTTGAAGGCATTATGAATGCATTCAAAAGCATTTCAGGAAAAAATGCACTTGAAACGGATAATGAAAATGCAAAGGAAATAAAAGAGTTTGAAGAAAAGAATTTAAGTACAAATTCTGTTTCAGGTTCGGTTGGTAAATGGGTTCTTTTAACTGCAGCGTATATTTTTGCCGGTTCAATGGCACTTGCATCAAGTCCGGATAAATGGGCGAATGTTGGTAATATATTGCAGGTAATATTTTCCTGGCAAACTCTTTTCAGCTTTGGAGCATTGTTATCGCTGGCAGGTATTATCACCGGCGGAGCAATAATGTTCTACTTCTTCAGCTGGGATGGAGGCTTAAAGGATATGACTGAGGAATATGCAGCGCTGGTTAAAAATACAGCCGGTAAAATAGCCCTGGGTTCAGGGATACTTTTCCCTTTAATGCTGTTGATCAGTTATGCTTACCTTCCGCTTCAGTCACAATCACCGGCATTATTCTTTTATACTGTTGTTGTAATGATAGTATTCCTTATTGCAGGTAACTTTTTATATTCAATGTTCAAAAATTCCGATACAAGTTCAGCATCAGCAGTATTTTTGCTGGTTTTTGTGCTTGTAATGTTCAACATCATAAAAGACCAGGTAGCATTTGGCAATGCTATCAGCGATAACGTAAAGGAAATCACAAAAATTTCCGCAGAAGAGCATAAACTGATAAAGAGCAAAACTATTGAAACAACAGGAATTGATGTTGAATCTATTTTTAACCAGAAGTGTTCTGCCTGCCATAAGTTCGATCAGAAAGTTGTGGGTCCGCCTTATAATGATGTAGTAGGAAAATATAACGGTGATGCAAATAAGCTTGCAGAATTTATTTTTAATCCTCAGAAGATAGATCCTGCATATCCGCCAATGCCAAACCAGGGTTTAAAGAAAAAAGAAGCCAACGCCATGGCACAGTGGCTGATAAATAAAGTTACCAAGAAATAAAAATTATCTAACGGTTATAAAAAAAGCGCTTTATAAAGCGCTTTTTTTATTGATTAAAATCTGATATTTATTACTCTGACTGTGCCTGATAAATAAGTTTAGAAATTTTTTGCTTAATTGGTTCAATTTCATTTTTTTCCCTGCGTTTCTCTTTCCTTGATGTAATAATGTAAATTATAATTATATACAGGTATGTAATGGTATATGCAAAAACTTTCCATTCAGCTGAAAGAGATTCTAAGTTTTCTGAAAGAACGATTGTTACTCCGAAAGAGATCATTACAAGATAAACAGGTATAAGATATATTCTAAGGAACCTGCGTCTATCAAGTTTATCACTGATTTTTTTCAGAAACTCTGTTCCCGGATTAATAATATCGTCTTTCCTGAATAAAATATTAGTACTCCAGATTGAAATTCCGCCTAAAACAACAGCAATTATAACAAGTAATATTCCTGCAATGGTTAATTCAGAGAATATATTTTTATAAAACATTAAAGCCAGCAGTATAATAACCAGTTCGATTCCCATCGCTGATGTTGCAATAGAGTATTTTAATTTGGTTTTCCTTTCCATCAAATATATTTTTTCAATTGTGCCGGTATAATCATCTGCGTAATTACCCGTCATACCGGTTTTCTGATTTTTCCAGCTGTTTTTTATTTTATCAAATTCCATGTTTTATTCTCCCAATAGCCTTGCAAGCTCTTTTTTTATACGGTTAATTTTTACCCCAACATTATTTACTGTTATCCCGGTTATTTCAGATATTTCTTTATATGACATGTCTTCAAGAACCAGGGATATTATAAGCCTGTCAAACTCGGCCAGCATGTTAATACAGCCGTAAAGTTTCCGGGTCTGTCTTTCCGTTTCCAGTTTTTCATCAGCATCAGAATTATTATAAACAGAATTTGTGTTTTCAGATAAAGCTGTAAATCTGTTTTTCCTGGTTACGGCAGATTTAACATGCACAAGGGATGTATTTACAGCTACCCTGTAAACCCAGGTACTTAGTGAAGACAACCCCTTAAAATTATCAAGACTTTTCCAGAGATTAATCAGGATTTGCTGGAACAGGTCATCCCTGTCATCTTTATCCTTTTCATAAGCACAGCAAATTCTGAAAATTTTATCCTTATTTTCAGCTAAAATTTTATCAAATTCTGCGTTTTTATTCATTAATTAACAATTTGTCAACTTTATCGGTTTTCTAATATTATAGTTGCCGCTTTGGGATTTTTATTACGACTGGAGACAGGAAATTTTATCAGTTTAAATTCGATGGCTAAACCTTTCGCTAGTATAAAATGCTTTTACAAGGCTTGCCGCAGAAACCTTTTTAACATTAGGGGAGCACTTCGGATAGTTCTGGCAACAGGATAGAACTTACCGCTGTTCATTATAATCACTAATTAAGCCGTCTATCTGTTCTTCAATCGGTTTATATATCTTTTCATCCCTCATCTTTTCACGTTTTGACGCTAAATAACTGATAGCCAGCAGTAAAATCACAACACCTATATGAATGATAATCCGGATAGTTAGGCTGTATCCTGATAAAACTTCAAGATAAATCAGTGAAACTCCAATTGTTAATGCAGCAATATAAACTGGAATTACAATTTTGCGGATGAGTTTCCTTCGGTTAAATTTATTTTTTACCTGTTTAAGAAAATCCAGCCCCGGATTAGTCATGTTATTCTTTTTTAAAATAATAACCGTACTCCATACCATTATGCCGACTGATATCATTGCGGCAAATAACAGGTAAAATCCTGCATAAGTAAGGTCCTCATATTTTTTATAACTTAATACTTTTCCGCCCAGTATATAAAAAGCAAAAGCCATAAAAAATGTCATCAAGCTGTACCGAATCAGAACTTTCTTTTCCGCTTTATGCAGTTTTGAGATCATGCTTTCATACTCTTCAGCAGATACTTTGATATTATTTGCTTTGCTTTCTTTCCAGATATTTTTCAGATCATCAATTTCCATTTTTTCCCCTTTCTTCCATAAGCTTAAACAGCTCCTTTTTAATGCGGTTTATTCTGACCCCTGTATTACTGACTGTTAATCCAGTAACATCTGCAATTTCTTTATAAGAGAGGTCTTCGAGCACCATTGATATTATAAGTCTATCCAGGGAGCTGAGTTGATTTATACATTCATACAGCAGGTCTATTTTTTTCCCGGTTTCAATTTTATTTTCCCTGTCCTCAGCTGCTGTTTCGGGAACGGCTAATGTATTTTCGTTTATATCAGATTTAAGTGAGTTCCTTTTGTTTTCTTTCTGTATATGCAGCAAAGAAGTATTAACAGCAATTCTGTATATCCATGTACTTATGGCTGATCTGCCTTCGAATTTTTCAAGGTTCTTCCAGATGTTAATAAGGATTTCCTGGTACAGATCATCGCGCTCAGCCTGATTGCGTTCATATGCACAGCATATACGGTATATCCTGTCCTTGTTTTCTTCCAATACCTGCTTAAAAAGGGTATTTTTATCCATTATTTGCGGGTTTTTTCACAATACAAAGATATTAATAATAATATGTATTTACTGTTTATTTAGAGAAGGGAATGATAGATTTATTACAAGTTTATCAGCTCGTGTCAGATACTAAAAACGGATGTTTTGATAACGGAAAACCGTCAGGTCTAAGGACCTGACGGAAGCGTTTATTTTAATATTTCAAATCTGGTTGTGTCAGTTCCTCAGAACTGACACACTGTTACTTATTGCTTTTTAATGAAGCTATAATTATCAGCAGCCATCCTGTCAGGAAGCTGACTCCGCCAAAGGGGGTAATGATCGCTATTTGTTTTATCCCGGTAATTGAATATACATACAGCGAAAAAGAAAAAAGAATTATTCCTATTGAAAGAAATAATCCTGCTTTAAAAAATTTAGGATTTGAATAAAAACCAATTGAGGTTATGACAACAGCATGAACAAGGTGATATAATACTCCGGTGCGGAAGTTATCCATCATTTGAGGATTAAGAGTATCTTTAAGCTGGTGAGCGCCAAAAGCGCCGATTGCAACAGCCAGGAAACCGAAGACTGCGCCTGCAGTTATCCATATATTTTTCATCTGCGGTAATAATTATTGGTATTTTTAACAGTTCTGAATGCCGTTAAGTATACAATAATTATTATTATTCCGAAGAATATAAATGCAAAATATAGTGCCGAAAGTGAAATGAAAATATAAGAATAAAGTTCAAAAAACTCAGGCTGTTTTTCAAATATAACATATTCAATTTTTTCGCCCAGCGTACGGGTTCGTTTTTCCTTTTTAGTGAGTATCTTTTCGCTAACCGATTTATTATAGGCAATATTATTATCATCCAGTATTCTTTTAAGCTCGTTGATATGTATGGCGTAATTCAGTGAGTCGCCGTAGAAAAAAGTATTAACCCCTATAACTTCACCCCTGCTGTTTAACAGAGGTCCGCCGCTGTTGCCGGGCTTTATGATGGCTGTGTGCTGGATCACATAAGCTTCATGTGTGTAATCCTCGTCCTGGTCATAGAACCATGAATCGTCTTCAATGTTTTTAATCCTTCCTTTAGTAATATGGAAGTAATCAACGTTCATATCTTCATCAGTCGGATTGCCAAGCGAATACACTTCATCGTTATAGTTTATTCCGCTTTCATCGGCCAGCGGTAAAATGTCATCACATTCACTTGATATTTCCAGAATTGCAAGATCGCATAACTTGAATTCTTTCACTATCCTTTTAACTTTATAGACTCGGTCATCTTTCATTTCAATTTTAGCAGTACGAAGGTCAATATCATCAGTTACATGATGGTTGGTAATAAATATCTTTGAATTCACAAAAAAACCGCTTGCAACAGTCCCTGTTCTGTCTGTGATCAATCCCACAGATGAGACTGTGTTTCTGTAAACTTCATTCTTATCAAGCTGCTGGGCATTAATATATAAATTAACCCATAGAAGAAGAATTATTAATGATCTAAAATTAATTAATCCCTTTGTTTTATTCATTTTTAATTGTGTGCAATATATAAAAATTGCCGTACCGATGCAAGAACATCAATATGGCAATTTTGATATCTCTGCTGTTTATTTAACCTAAAATTAAATAATAAGTTCCGTTAAATACCAGCAAAAAATTGTTACATAAATATATGATAATGATAACTTTACTTTACTATAACCATTTTTTTCGTCTCCAGGAATGTTCCGGTTTTAAGAGTATAAAAATAAATTCCTGAAGAATAACCTGATGAATTAAACTGATAAGTATAGTATCCGGCTTCATGCTGAGAGTTCACAATGTTTTTAACCAGGCTACCCGTTACATCGTAAATATTAAGTTCTACATTGGTATTTTCCGGCAGCTCAAATGATATATTTGTTGACGGGTTAAACGGGTTTGGATAATTTTGCCTTAGCCTATATGTAACCGGAGGTTTAACAAATACAATTTTTTTATAAATTGGTTCTTTGTTCCACTCAAACTTAAAAGCCCGGTATGTATATACGCCCTGCGGCAGCGACATTTCGAGTACTTTCTCTCCTGTAGAAGTTACTTCAGTAACAGTCGGATTTGCTGAACCCCACGAGATCAAAGTATTGCCGTTATCGAGTCTTTGAGCAAAACCCATTGCAAAGCCAAAAACATCCGGGGTATTTCTGTACTGCCATACCATTTCAGCGGTCATATTATTTTCATCAAGCCTGTATTCAACAGCCCTGGAGTATGGAGGTGTATGAAAATTTCCGTTATCAAATAATATAATATTTCCGTTTGCAAGTCTTCTGACACCGTGCTGGTAAAAAAACCTGCCCGGATCATTTGTAAAAGTGAACATATTACCGGGTCCGCCAAGTCTCCAGATTATACTGCCTGTTTGCCTGTTTATTTTGGTAATTTCATCAAGATGTCTGGATGAAATAAGTATATTACCGTCATAATCTAAATCTATTGCATTTCCGTGAATGTAATCCAGGTAGTTTGCTGTCATATTCTGATGCTGAGCATCAGTAATAGGAATATGGTCCCAGCTTCTCCATTGGAAAACAACATTTTTATTTTTATCTATTTCCTGTATTACCAAACCAATTACCAGGCAATTAGGATGCCCTCCTGCAATTATTTGTGACATATCAACAGTCTGGGAGTCATATATCATTAGCAAGGCATGTTCATTCTGCAGGATTCGTAATTCATGTCCATCAGTTAAATAACCATTGCCGCTGTAAAAACTATCTATTAAATCGTATTGGCTGTTTAATTGATAAAATTTTAATGCCTGCCCGTCAAAAAATACAAGGCTGTCATTTTCTTTTTTAAAATCAAGAGCATTTGAGCGGGTTTTTAAACCAGTGTGAATATTTCCGTTATTTTCTGCAATTATAAGATGAGGTGTATTTGGTATATTATTAGAAAAAGGGAAATTTGATAAAAACACTTTTCCTGGCGCCGGAGAGTTATTCACAGTCACATTTAATTGAGGCAGCTCATCCGGGGTCAGGGAATAATAGTTATTAAATAACTGATATGAGTGAAACTCACTATAAGATTTATTATTTCCTGAGGATTTAACCGGCTGTTTTTCAGTATCAAAAAAATATTCAATTTCACCGGAAATACCGCAGCTGTTAAGTTTAGAATCAGGGATAATTTTAACGCTGATCCGTTCGTCAAACTCAAAATCATTATCCGGGTCTATTAAGATCCTTTTATTATCAGCGGAGATTTTATAAAAAAACCTGTGAATACCGCTTTTACTGCCGGTAATTATTATGTTATTATTTAAATCAGCATTAAATTTGGGTAAAATTTTATTAAATCCCAAAATTAAACCCGAAGCCGTTTTTACGAATTTAGAATTTTCAGGCGGGTCTTTGTATATTAAATTACTGTGTAAACTACTTGTTAAAAAATTTAGTGCAAATAAACAGGTAAAAAATATTATTTTCATGCTCAATTATTTATTTCAAGAATATATTGAAAATATTAAATTTACTTAATTTAAACAATGTAAACTTTAACAGAAAATTAATTAAATATACGATAAAACAATAATTATTATTGTTAACGGGATAGGTTAGAAAAAAACAATTTTATTGAGGATTTTTAATTATAAAAGCCGGTAAAAAATTACCGGCCCAATTGATTTTTATCCTATAATTTCAAAACCTGTATATTTTTGCAGAACTTTTGGAATAATAATTTTACCTTCCGGAGTCTGGTTGGATTCAATTAACGATACATAAAGCCTTGATGTTGCCAGACCTGACCCGTTCAATATATGAACATATTCGGTTTTTTTATCTCGTTTAAAGCGTATCATGGCTCTTCTTGACTGGAAATCTGTGCAGTTGCTCACACTGGAAGCCTCAAGCCATTTGTTTTCAGCCGGTGACCAAACTTCGATATCATACTGTTTGCTTGCTGCAAAGCCCATATCCCCGGTGCATACATTCACTACCCGGTAATGAATATTCAGCGCTTCCAGTATTCCGCAGGCATGGTTAAGCATTTCTTCCATCTGTGCATAAGATTCCTCCGGAAGACAGAAGTTGATCAATTCTACTTTGTTGAACTGGTGAACCCTTAAGAAACCTTTAGTATCCTTGCCATAACTGCCGGCTTCCCTGCGGAAGCAGGCGGTGTAACCGCAGTATTTAACCGGAAAAGAACCGGCATCCATAATTTCATCCCTGTGAATATTTACAATTGGCACTTCAGCTGTAGGAATTGCAAACAGATCGTCCGGATCAGTGCGGTACATATCTTCTTCAAACTTGGGCACTTTTTCGGCAGCTTCCATTGATGCGCGGTTTACCAGAAAGGGCATAAAAACCTCTGTATATCCGTTACCTTTGTGTGTATCAAGCATAAAGTTTATCAGCGCTCTTTCAAGCATAGCCCCTTTGCCTTTATAAAACGGAAATCCGCTGCCTGAAATTTTTGCACCGACTCCAAAATCGAGTATATCAAGCTTTTTGCCAAGCTCAACATGATCAAGATATTTAAAATCACCCGATGCTTTTTCACCCCATGTCCTGAACTGTACATTGTCATCACTTGTTTTTCCCGGTGGAACAGAATCATCCGCCAGATTAGGAATATCACGCAGAATAACATCAATTTCATTCTCTGCTTCGGCAAGTTTATCATCAAGAGCTTTTATATCATCTGAAACTTTTTTCATATCGGCAATCTTTTCATCAGCATTACTGCCTTCCTTTTTCATTTTGGCAATTTCCTGTGACACAGAATTCCTCAGGCTTTTAAGTTTTTCCACTTCACCTATGAATTCGCGTCTTTTAACATCAAGCTGAACAATTGAATCAACCGTACCGGTTGACATATTTCTTGCCTTAAGCTTTTGCCTGATAAGATCAGGATTTTCTCTTATAAGTTTTAAGTCTAACATATTAATACAACCTAACCTCCGAATAAGGAGGAAATTTATTTATATTTTCTGAATTATGATTTACATTCCGAGTTGAATTTTGAGAAGGTTTAATCCTTCCGTTACATTCAGCGGTTTAATGCCGAGATCAGTTTCAGCTTTTAGAAGGATGAAGCTTGAATTCATTGGCCTTTCGGCAGCCTGGTTCAGATCACCGGTTTTTACCGGCATTATCAGGTTTTCATTCAGTTTAAAAACTTCTGCAAGCTTTACTGCAAACTCATACCTGCTGCAGTATTCACTGCCGCATACGTGATATATGCCTGATTTATTTAGGTCTACAATTTTTACCAGCGCCCATCCAAGATCATCGACCATTGTAGGCATACCGAACTGGTCATCAACTATCTTTACCTGGTTATTTTCGCTCAGCATATTGATCAGCCAAACGGCAAAATTTGGCCGCAAATTTTTTCCTGTACCGTAAATTATCATAGTGCGGATAATTGTAAAATCAATTCCGCTGGTAATCAGTGCATTTTCGCCGGCTAGCTTGCTTTTGCCGTAGTAGCTTAATGGGGCAGGTTTTGAAGTTTCACTGTAATTACCGGTTTTACCGTCAAAAACGTAATCTGTTGAAATATGAATTATTTTTGAAGAATTTATCCTTGAAGCTATAATAAAATTTTTAACGGCATCTACATTTACTTTCCAGCTCAGTTCCCTTTCGGTTTCGCAGCCGTCAACATTTGTAAATGCAGCAGTATTAATAATGATATCAGGAAGGTATTTTTTTACTGCATCTTTTACTTCATCCTTTTTTGTTATATCCATAGGGAAATAATCGAATCCCCTGGACTCAAATGCGTTCTCATGCAGGTCAGTTAAAATAACTTCGTGCTGTGTTTCATGCCTGAAAAGCTCGGTAGTTTTCTGCCCAAGCAGGCCATTAGCACCGGTGATAAGTATTTTTTTAGATTTTAACATTAAACCCCGCCCTGACCCTTTCTAAAAGTGAGGTTGTCTATTCTGAGTTTTGAAAGGTCTTCAACTCCGTGTAATGAAGCATTTACGCTCGCCATTTTATTTGCATAATTTACTGAAGTATGAAGATCGTTTAATTTATTTATTGAATTACTGTAAAAAAAAGCTGAAGCAAAAACATCCCCGCAGCCGGTTGAATCAATAAAACCAGTACTTTCTATTCTTTGTATATCGGCTCTTTTAATTTTATTAGTTTCTTTATTTAATATATACAGGCTGATACCTGATCTGCCTCTTGTGACTGTAATTGATCTGGTTCTGCCATTATTTAATATTTTTTCCGCTGTATCATATTCTGTAACATTTTCTCCGGTTAAAATATTCAGTTCAGATTCATTCATTTGTAAAGTATCAGGAATTGAGGTCCACTCTTTCCATTCCTTTACAGGAAGCTGCTCTCTTCTTCCGTCCGGGTAGGTGAACATTACCAGATTATGCAGATCCATATGGATGTAACCTTCGAAATTTTTCCTGATATTCTGTAAAGCCTGCAGAGTAATATCAACACCTGAAACAAGATTTATCAATATCCCGTCAAGATTCGGAAGCAGCTCTTTAACATGTCCGTAACCGACGGGTAAAGTAGGTTCGGTGGAATTTTCCTCCCTGTCATAAGTTTTTTTTACAGAAACATTCAGAACTGAATCCATATCCTTATAGAAAAGATTGACAACACGCGTTTTGTGCTCTACTTTACGTATGTATGACAGGTCAATGTTGCTGAAATTCTTTAAAAATGCAGTGACATTGCCGTATTCATCTTCACCCAGGTTCATAACAGGATATACAACTGCTTTACCCTCAGTAAAAACAGCAAGTGAAACAAGTGAATATAGAATACCGCCAAACTGCTTTACAGTAGTAAACTCACCGCGGTGAATATAATCCATACAGGGTTCGCCTATTACTGCAAATTTCAATTAAACAAAAATCTCCCTGATCTGCTGTTCGAGACCATCTGAAAATTCAATATCAGCAGCACCGCAGTTTTCAATGACCTGTTCCGGTTTAGAAGCGCTGGTTATTGCGCTGGTAATATTCTTTTTTCTTAAGCACCATGCCAGTGCCAGCTGAGAAGCAGTTGCATTCATGCTCCGTGCCAGTTCAGCAAATTTATCTACTTTATTCAGCAGATCAGTGTCATTAACACTGTTAATAATGAATTGATTTACTTTATCGTTTGCTGCCCTGGAATCATTTGGGATCTTTCCGCCTGAATATTTGCCTGTAAGCAAACCCTGCGCAAGAGGTGACCACACTACTTCTCCCATACCGTATTTTTCACATGCTGCCATAACCCCGTTAGTTTCTATCTGCGAACGGATAATGTTATACTGGGGCTGATTGCTTACCGGGCGGTGAAGATTATATTTTTCACAAACAGCAGCAGCTTCTTCGATATTATCAGCAGACCACTCGCTTACTCCCCAATACAGAATTTTCCCCTGTATGATCAGATCATTCATCGCTCTGCATATTTCTTCCATGGGGGTATATGGATCGTGCCTGTGGCACTGGTAAAGATCGATGTAATCAGTTTTCAGGCGTTTTAACGATTTATGAACCGATTCAAAAATATGTTTTCTTGAAAGCCCCTGGTCATTTGGATTTGATGACATTGGCCAGAAACATTTTGTTGCAATTACAATATCTTCTCTTCTTGGTTTCAGTTCATCAAAAAAAATTTTACCAAGTGATATTTCAGCACCGCCTTTATTATAAATATCAGATGTATCAAAAAAGATGATACCATGCTCGATAGCTGTTTTTATGCAATTTGAAGCAGTTTTATCACTTATTGACATGCCGTATGTTAACCAGCTCCCAATGCCAATTTCGGATAACTTTATTCCGTATTTTCCAAGCTGCCTGTATTTCATATAATATTATGCAATATTCTGCAAATATACAAATTAGCTGTTGGAGATTATAGTCATTTTAAAGCCATAAAAGTTTTAAATAAGTATAAATAGTGGCAAAGTTGATATATAGATATATGTTTGATTTTTGGTTAGTTTTGCTTCTAAAGCCAAACGGGTAACTATGAATTTTTTGATGTATATACTTTTTGTAATTTTGAAGACCATAGTACCGTTATTTCCTTTACGATTTATCAGGAAAATTTGCAGGCTAAAAGGAAGGCTGTTTTATTATATATTGCCTGTAAGGAAAAATACAGCTATTAATAATTTAAAACTTGCATTTCCGGAAAAAAATGAAAAAGAAATTAAAAAAATTGTTAAAAGCTGTTATATAAACATATTAACAGTAATTGCGGAATTCTTTTATATGAACAAGCTCGATAAAAAAAGTCTTGCGGGCTTAATAAATATGGAAAATCCTGAATTAATTAAAGAAAAACTAAAACAGGGGAATGGACTTATACTTATCAGCGGTCATTTCGGAAACTGGGAGCTAACTGCATACGGGGCAGCCAAGTTATGCAATACCCCGTTTAATGTAGTAATTAAAGAACAGACAAATAAAAAAGTAAATGAAGAAATAAATAAAATACGAAGCGAAGCCGGTAATAAATTAATAGATATGAGAAATTCACTCAGGGAAATTTTAACTGTGCTTAAAAATAATGGTGTAGTTGCAATGCTTGGAGACCAGGCTGCGCCTAAAGAAAACGTGAAAATAAATTTTTTTGTAAAGGATGTGCCTGCCTTTGAAGGAACGGCAAAAATTGCAATTAAAACAGGCGCAGCGGTATTGTTCGGGGTATCTGTAAGGAATCCTGACGGAACATATAATGTTAAGCTGCATGAAATTGATACATCAAAATATTCTGATGCAAGCGAAGAGAACATAAAAAATCTGACTCAGGAACATGCAGACCTGTTGGCGGATTATATCAGGCAAAGACCTGATCACTGGCTTTGGTTCCACAGAAGGTTTAAGAATGTTGGATGATAAATTATTGTACCTCTCTTATTAAACGATGCACCTCTTTGAATGAGGGATAAATATGAAGAATAAAAAAATACTTATTATACAGACTGCCTTTTTAGGTGATGTGATACTTGCGTTGCCAATGGCGCAGACAATTAAAAATCACCTGCCTGAGGCAGAAATTGATTTTCTTTGTATTCCCTCAACTTCTTCAGTGTTGCAGGATCATCCGGTTTTGCATGCAGTTATTGAATATGACAAAAAGGGCGGGGATAAGCTGGATAAATTCATTGAAGTGCTCAATGAGATACGCGAAGTTGAATATGATATAGTAATTTGCCCGCACAGATTTTTCCGCAGCGCACTGCTAACATATTACAGTGAATCAAAAATCAGGATTGGTTTCGAGGAAAATTCACTTGCATTTTTACTTACCAATAAGGTAAAGTATATTAAAGATAAACATGAAATATTCAGGAATCTGGAGCTGGTTAAGCAGATACCGGGTCTGGAATATGATGAAAACAAAGTATCATTAAAACCTGAGCTGTATCCAACAGTTGAACAAAAAGAAAAAGTCCGGCATTTAGCCGGAAGATCAAATCTAATTAGCTTTGCGCCATGCTCAAAATGGTATACTAAACAGCTTCCTGCAGAAAAATCACAGGAAATTATACTAAGCTTAATAAATAAAGGTTATAATGTAGCCTTGTTAGGCAGTGATGCAGATGTAAATTACTGCAATGAGCTTGAAAATAAGGTTAAAGATGATTCTCTGATTAATCTTTGCGGAAAAACAAACCCTCTGGAATCATATGAAGTGATGACCCACTCAAAAGCTTTAATAACAGCTGACTCGGCAGCACAGCACCTTGGTGCTGCAAGCGGTATTCCGATAGTATTGGTATACGGTTCAACGGATATTTCATTCGGGTTTTACCCGCTGACCTCGAAATATAAAATTGCTGAAATTAATACGCTTGATTGCAGGCCATGTACAGATCACGGGAGGGATAAATGTCCATTAGGGCATTTTAAGTGTATGTATGATCTTAATGCCGGGAAAATTACAGAATTGCTTGAGGAGCTGATTTAAAACTATTGCTGTGTTTTTGCGGCAGGTGGCTGCCTTCGGTTAAACTACGGCAGTCTAGCATACCTGATGCACGACTATAAATCAGGTGGATACCAGATGCCACGGGTTTGTTAGCAAGCTTCGCTTGCACGTCAGGTAAACACCTGACGTCACGATGTAACCTGACGCCACTACTGTCAGTGCACTCCAAAAAAAAGATGTGGTGTCAGGTATTTACCTGACACGTCAGCAAGCTGACAAAAAATAATTTAACTTATGGGATTAAGAAACAGAAAATTATTTGACAACCAGGATAACACTTATTTTATAACTTCTTCAGTTTTAGGGTTGCGAAAAGTGTTTTCAATTCATGAAACTTATTATAGTATTTTAATTGAATCACTATACTTTACCAGAAAGAAGTACACTTCTTATATTATAGCTTATGTTTTAATGCCTAATCATATACATGTGATTTTAACAATGAATAACGGTAAAAGTGTTTCTGATTATATGCGGGATTTTAAAAGACATACTTCTAAAGAAATAGTTAAACTGCTTAGGAAAGATAAAAAAGACAAATTATTACAGGACTTATATAAATTAGGTGGAACCGGTAATTACCGTTTGTGGAAAGACAGATTTGATGATTTAATTATTACTAATGAAAAAACCCTTAAAATAAAAATTGATTATATACATAATAATCCTGTTGAAGCCGGTTTAGTTGAAAATATTACAGATTGGAAATATTCCAGTGCCAGGAATTATTATTTGGATGATGATTCGGTTTTTACAGTAGATAGAGTGTTTTAAATGTTTCGAATTTGCATATTGTGAATATCTAACACTATTGGAAGAAATGAATGCTGCGCATTCGCGTCAGGTAAATACCTGACGCCACGAAATAAAGCGGGTTTAGTTGAAAAGATTACGGAATGGAAATATTCCAGTGCCAGGAATTATTATTTAGATGATGATTCTGTTTTTGCAGTAGACAAACTGTTTTAAATGCTTCGCATTGCGTCAGGTAAATACCTGACGCCACGAAATAGCTTTGTAAGCTTTGCTTTTGCGTCAGGTAAATACCTGACGCCACGAAATAGCTTTGCAAGCTTTGCTTTTGCGTCAGATAAATAACTGACGCCACGAAAAGATTTACAAACAGCACTGACACAGTCAGTGCACTCCAAAAAAAGATTATTTAAGTTCTGGCTTAAGGAATTTTGCAGTGACAGAGTTTTTTAAGTAGTTTTTGATTATTTCTTCCGGAGTTCCTTCGGCAATAATCCTTCCTCCTGCATCACCGCCTTCCGGACCGAGGTCAATTATCCAGTCTGCTGTTTTTATTACATCAAGGTTATGTTCAATAACTATCACAGTATTGCCTTTATCAACAAGCTGGTTCAGTACTTTTAAAAGCATGCTTATATCTTCAAAATGCAGCCCGGTAGTAGGTTCATCCAGAATATAAATTGTTTTTCCTGTTTGTATTTTTGAAAGCTCTGTGGATAACTTCACACGCTGTGCTTCGCCTCCGGAAAGAGTCACAGCAGACTGGCCCAGCCTGATATACCCCAGTCCCACATCATACAAAGTCTGCAGCTTGCGTTTTAATGAAGGTATAGCTTCAAAAAACTTAACAGCTTCTTCGACAGTCATTTCCAGCACATCTGAAATATTCTTTCCTTTATACCTAACCTCCAGGGTTTCCCTGTTATACCGTTTGCCGCGGCACACATCACAGGTTACGTAAACATCAGGCAGAAAGTTCATCTCAATTTTCTTTAAACCGCCTCCTTCACAGGCTTCACACCTGCCGCCTTTAACGTTAAAGCTGAAGCGTCCTACCTTGTAACCGCGGATCTTTGCTTCAGGAAGTGTTGCAAACAGGTCCCGGATAAAAGTAAACAATCCGGTATAAGTTGCAGGATTGCTTCGCGGTGTTCTGCCAATAGGCGACTGGTCAACCTCGATTACCTTGTTCACATTCTTTAAACCCTCAATAGTATCGTATGGTAGCGGCGGTTCAGGTGATTTGAAAAATTTTCTTGAAAGAACACGGTAAAGAGTTTCATTAATAAGTGAAGATTTTCCTGACCCGCTTACACCTGTGATACAAACAAACTTTCCCAGCGGCAGCTCAAGATTCACACTTTTTAAATTATTGCCTTTTGCACCTTTAAGAACAAGTTTTTGCCCGTTGCCAACCCTGCGCTTTTTGGGTACTTCGATATTTTTTTTGCCGGAAATATATAATGAAGTAAGCGAATCTCCGTTTAAAGTGCCGGGTTTACCGTATGCAACAATTTTTCCGCCGTGTTCGCCTGCACCGGGACCCAGATCTACAAGGAAATCAGCTTCCTGCATCATTTGTTTATCGTGTTCAACTACAATTATGGTGTTGCCTATATCGCGCAGATTTTTGAGCGATTTTATCAATAACTCATTATCCCTCTGGTGAAGACCAATACTCGGTTCATCAAGAATATACAAAACTCCACGCAGCTGTGAGCCAATTTGTGTTGCCAGCTTAATTCTCTGCGCCTCGCCGCCTGAAAGCGTGCGCGCATTCCTGTCCAAAGTAAGATAATCCAGCCCAACATTCAGCATGAATTCTAGCCTGAGTTTAATTTCTTTGAGTATCTGTTTAGCGATGATCTGCTGCCTCTCATTCAATATCAAAGTATCAAAGAAATCCCTTGCTTTCCGAATCGAAAGGAGGGAAACAGCATAAATATTCTTTTTACCGTCGCTGGAATCAATCAAAACAGCCAGGCTTGAGGGTTTCAGCTTTCCGCCCTTGCAGGTTTCACAGGTACTGGAGGTCATAAAGCTTTCAGCCCAGTTAGAAATATATTCCGAGGTCTGGTTGCGGTAATAATCCAGTATTATTTTTTTTACACCCTGGAATTTGTGAGAATATTCCCTCTGTATTCCCCTTGAATCAACATACTTATAATTCCTTTTCTGGCTGTCGCCGTTCATAATAATATTAAGCTGCTCTTTGCTGAATTTTTTTAGAGGAGTATCAAAATCAAGCTTCCAGGATTCGATTAGCTGTTTTAAAACTGTAAAGGTCCAGTTGCTTCGCGGTTTTCCCAGCGGCGCAATTGCCCCTTCGGTGATGCTGAGATCATGATCAGTAATTATCAGGCGTTCATCCAGCTCTTTCCTTGCTCCAAGTCCCACACAATCAGGACACCAGCCATACGGCGAATTGAAAGAGAAAGAATTCGGTGCAGGTTCATCGAATCCGATACCGCAATTTGGACAGGCAAGTTTTTCGCTGAACAGCATATCACCCGAGCCATCGCTGTCGTTTTCTGTAATTATTACTATACCGCCTCCGAACCTCAGCGCGGTTTCAATGGAATCTGTAAGCCTTAAAGATGTAGCTTTTGTGACCATAATCCGGTCTACAACAATTTCTATATCGTGTATCTTATACCGGTCAAGCTTCATCTTTGGCTCGATATCCATTATCTTTTTATCTACGCGTACTTTATTGAATCCGTCTTTTTCGATCTGTTCAAAAAGCTCGCGGTAATGGCCTTTTCTTCCTTTAATTACCGGTGCAAGTATGTTTATTCTTTTTGTATCCAGATTATTCCTTATATGGTCAATAATCTGCTGAACACTCTGCCTTTGAACAGGCTCACCGCAGCTTGTGCAGTGCTGTGTTCCGCATTTTGCAAACAGCAGACGAAGGAAATCATAAATTTCAGTGACAGTACCAACAGTTGAACGCGGATTATGAGATATGGTTTTCTGTTCGATAGAAATTGAAGGTGAAAGCCCTTCAATCTTATCAACATCGGGGCGCTCTATTCCGCCAATGAACTGACGGGCGTAAGCGGAAAGTGTTTCAACAAACCTGCGCTGCCCTTCAGCGTAAATTGTATCGAATGCCAGCGATGATTTTCCAGAGCCTGAAATCCCGGTTATTACTACAAATCGGTCGCGGGGAATGTTAAGATCAACATTTTTTAAATTATGTACTCTGGCGCCCTGAATGGATATTTTATCTAGGAATGACAATTAGTTTATCTTAAATCCAATTTTTTGTTTTATTTCTTTTTGAGGAAACATTAAATCTTTTAAGGATTCAAAAATAGTTTTAATTTGAAGATCGTGTTTTATTGATTTTTTCTCAATCAGGTTAAGTTTCTTCCATAAATCTTTATTATCCAATATCAAATTTCTGAGTTTTACAAAAGTCCTCATAATTTCGATATTTACTAAAACTGCACGTTTACTTTTTATAACGCTGGAAAGCATTGCAACTCCCTGTTCAGTAAATGCATAAGGCATTCTTCTGGTACCGCCTCTTTTTGATATCACAAAATGTGATTTCAAAAGATTGAATTCTTTTTTATTTAACTGAAACATAAAATCAGCAGGGAATCTATCTAAATTTCTTTTTACTGCCTGAACTAAAGCCCTGGTTTCAATATTATATAAAATTGCCAGATCTTTATCTACCATAACCTTTTGTTTTCGAATCAAAAAAATCCGGCTTTCAATTAATTCTGGTGGTATTGATTTTTTCATAAACACAAAATTTATTAAGTTTTAAAGTTAACTGAAAATGCTTGAAGAAAAAATGAATTAATTCAGTTAGAAGGGCTGAAATGTTGATAATACTTGTTTAAGTATTAATTTACATATATTTTTGGATATGAGCTCAATATTATACTGGCACCCGGTGCTGGCGGTTACAATACTGTGTTTAATAACACTTTTTATATCATTTGCGGGATTAAAGCTTGTCCGCAGGTATTTTCCCGAAGAAGTACTAAGGGATAATCATGAAGCAGGCGGGTTTATTTTCAACGCATTCGGACTTATTTATGCAGTACTTGTTGCATTCGTTGTTTTTGCCACCTGGACTGAATATGATAATTCCAAGAAAAATATTGACCGTGAATCAATTGAGCTGACAGATATCTACAATAATTCAAAAGCACTGCCGGATGATTTAAAACAGCAGGCTGACAGGCTTTTGAAATCTTATGCAGAAGATGTAATTAATGATGAATGGAACAAGCTTGAAAAAGGTATGATCAGCGAAAAAGCCGGGAACAGCTTCAGCGAACTTTGGGAATTTTATATTACAATTGATGTAAGTAAGCTTAAGAATGAACCCGCTTACAGTGAAACACTTAAACATTTAAACGACGCCCTTGAACACAGAAGGATGAGGCACTTTGATGCCAATAATAATATACCCGGTATAATCTGGAGCGTATTGCTGTTCGGGGCATTTGTTAATATAATTTATACTTATTTCTTTTTTGCAAAAAATATCAATCACCAGCTGCTGATGAGCTCTGCGCTTACAATATTAAATACTTTAATATTGTATATGATATTTCTGCTTGATAATCCTTTCAAGGGATATATGAAAGTTGATGCCAGGCCGTTTGAGTATATAATCCAGATGATTAACAGCGGGATTTAGATCTTCCCCCTTTAAAAGGGGGAAGACACACTTTAGTGTGTCAGTGGGTTGTATTCAAATCTGATGTGTTTGTTATAATCCATTCATTAATTTTTGCCAGTACATTATTAAACCTGAATTGCACTTCATAATCAGTAAATCTTAAAACAGTAAAGCCAAGTGATTCAATATAGCTTTGTTTTTCCATATTTTTTTTTCATTCCCATAATGTGAAGCCCCATCTAATTCAATTACCAATTTTAGTTTGTAACAATAAAAATCAGCAATAAAATTGCCCATTGGTTTTTGACGTGAAAATTGAAAACCTTTTAACTGTCTTCCTTTTATATGCTGCCAAAGTATTTTTTCTGATTGAGTCGGATTATTACGAAGTGTACGGGAATAATTTTTCAGGTAATTTTTATATTGTACTTTCATTGTAAAATTGTGTATAATTTTTACAACCCCCTCCGGTCCCCCTTTAACAAGGGGGAAGATTAACAACCCCCTCGGTCCCCCTTTAACAAGGGGGAAGATTAACAACTCCCTCGGTCCCCCTTTTATAAGGGGGAGGATTAACATCCCCTCAGTCCGCCTTATTTAAGTGAGTGTAACTGCTACCACGGAGCTTTTAAGCCGAGGTTTGAAAGTTTGTCTTCAAATTCCAGTCGTTCGCGGTTTTTCTTTGGTTCACCGGCATCATTAAGCCAGTTAAACTGTTTTCCCAAAGCAACAGCTTTTTCTTTATCGCCCTGTGTCATTGCAGTAAGAACTTCCATTTCAAGTCTTGTTAAATGGCTTGAATTAACACGGTAATCAAGAAATGCTTCCCAGACTGCAGGACACCATTTTGCAACAATTTCATGTCCCATTATTTCAGCATAACGGCGAATTTCGTATTGTGCATGGGAATCCATGCGTAAATATAAAAAATGAAGAAGGTTATGCAGGTCAACTTTCCAGTAAGCTTCGGTATATGTTGAAAGGGGCAGGTCTTTACGTGCCTGTTCGCGGGCTATACCCATTTTTAAACGTTCATCATAAATTTCCCTTGCAAGTGTCTGCAGGTAACGTTCTTTTTCAGTTAATGTTTTTCCATCGGTATCCCCGGCAAATCCCGCTGAACCCTGCCTGTTTCCGGATGCCTGCAGGCGCCATTCCTGCTCGGCTGTTGTTTGCGCAGAATCAATTGCAACACTGTAACGTGTGGAATATTCATTTACGTTTGCTGTGCGGTGGCGTATCCACTGCCGCCAGCAGTCCATCGGTACCCTTACGTGGAATTTTATTTCGCACATTTCAAACGGTGTTGTATGGTGGTGGCGCATCAGGTAACGGATAAGACCGCGGTCTTCATGAACTTTTTTTGTACCCTTGCCGTAAGAAACGCGCGCTGCCTGAACAATTGATTCATCAGAGCCCATATAATCAATTACCCGGATGAAACCATCATCCAGAACTTTAAAAGGTTTGCCCAGCACTTCATCCAGCGAGGCTACCCTTGGGCGTTCAAGTGATTCCATAACAGGGTTCTGTTCCGGTGTTTCTGTATAATCTTTGTTCAGCTCTTCTTTGTTTTCTGTCATCTGGAATGTGAGATTGTAGAGAGGAAAATCTGCAAAAATGCGGTTTTACTCTGAATTTTGGAAATATTTAATTGAATTCACGAAAATAGCTATTTCACTAAACAGATTAAAGTCTTTAAGATATATAAAAAAGCCCTGCTAAAGCAGGGCAATTTTAAAAAAAATTATTTACCCAGCCATTTATCACGGAAGGCGAGCTGCTCTTTGGTAAAATTATTTGATTCAGAGAACTCGTGCTTATACCGGGACCTAACCCCGGTTACATCAGCTTCAAGCTTAACCAGAGTTTCGCGTGTTCCTTCGAATCTTGAAACGATTATTTCGTATCCATCACCATTGGAAAAGCTGTTATCCGGTGATCCGAATACATCGTGCAGATTAAAAGGAGTTATCAAAGTCCGGTTCACCGCAACTATTTCATCACCGGGTTTAACACCTAGCTTTTGTGTAAATTTGCTTGGAGCATTAAGCTCAGCAAAATAAAACCGGAAAGTAGCCTTGTTCATAACAAATTCTACTTCCCCGAAATCTATCTGGTTGTATTTTTCCTTTGAATACTCAAGTCCCAGCAGTTTTGCAATTTTTCCAAGCGGCAGCGGTTCAGTGCTTTCAACACATTTGCGCAGGAACTCGCCGACGGCAGGAGCTGAAACACTTTCAAATTCTGAAATTAGCTGGTCATCATCAAATGCATTATCCTTGCCGTACTTTTTCATAAGTTCATGAAGCACATCCATAATTCCTTTCGTTCCTCCTGAGGATTCCCTTATGATAACATCCAGGCAGAAACCTATCAGCGCTCCTTTTTCATACACATTAAGATACTGGTTTTTGTACACTGTAAAAGCTCCGCGGCTCATATCTGTAAATGAAACAGAATTATCATAACGCTCAGCGTTATTCATTTTACTTTGCATATTTTTACAGAACTCATCGATCTTTATCAGCCCGGCACGCAGCTGTACAAGATGAGCGGCATATTCAGTAACACCTTCATAAAGCCAGAGATGCTTTGACATCTTGGGATAATTAAAATTGAAATCGGCAATTTCTTTGCTGTGCAGGCTGAGCGGGGTAATAATATGGAAAAATTCATGAGCACTAACATGTTTAATAGATGACATGAATTCCTTCATTTTTCCCGATTCAGAATCAGGCATATAATACACAGAGGAATTATTATGCTCAAGCGCTCCGAATGCATCGCCCGGTTCGGTATCGCCAACAAGGTACATAATAAAAGTATAGCTTTCTACCGGGAATGTACCTATATAGTTTTTATGTGCTTCCAGAACTTTTTTAACCTCTTCAGAGATCTGTGAAGAAGTTACATTTTTACCCTGTGAATAAACCGAGAACAGAACGGCTGCATTTCCCATATATATGGTTGTGGTATCAGGCCTGCAGTACATTATCGGGTTATCAACCAGTGAAAAGAAATCAGGAGCTGTGAATTTATCTGAATTTCCCGTTCGTTCTATCACACTCATAGAAGTAGCACCGTAGAAATCAGATGGTTTGGTGACAGACAGGGTGAATTCCGCTTTTGTAAATCCTTCAATGTAACCGAATAAAGCCTGGTTATTAAAAAGAAAATTTTTCCCGTCTTCAAAATTAGTACCGGCAGGATTAAATACTTTTACGCCGCGCTCGGTATCATCAAATGTATCTTCAACCTTATATGTAATTTTATACAGGCTGCCTGCACCGGATATTTCCCAGATATTGGTATCAGCCCTTATAACTGTCAGGGGATTGTTATTTTCATCATAAGCTTTTAAGCCGGTAACAAACCTGCCGTAATTATACAGCCTGTAGCTTCCGGCTGTATAAGCAGGCATCATAAAATTTAGTTTAGTAGTACTTAGTTTAGGAGTGATAAGCTCAATAAATAATTTATCATCTTCAACTTTTGTTATATCAACAAAGTACTGGTATGAGCTGTTTTGTACAACCTGTGCAGAAATGTTTATGGTAATAATAAATATTGCTGTTAGAATAGATAAGATATTCTTCATTATTTTTTGGGTTAATTGTTCTACTAATATATTAAATTATAGCGATTTATATAAGAGAAATTTTGGTAATAAAAAAACCGGGTATGTAACCCGGTTTAATTTTGAACAAAATTAACTTTATATTTAATACTATTTCACAAGCATAAGTTTCTTTATATCAGTAAATTCACCTGAAGTTAAACGGTAGAAATAAACACCGCTTGAAAGCCTGGAAGCATCAAAATTAACAGTAAATGAACCGGCATTCATTTGTTTATCAACCAGAGAGGCAACTTCACGTCCAAGTACATCAAATACTTTTAAAGTAACCAATCCGTTAACAGGAATTGAAAAATTAATTTTTGTTACGGGGTTAAACGGATTAGGATAGTTCTGACCCAGACTATAATTTTCAGGTATACTGTTCCCGTTATTGGAAATTCCGGTAACAGCTGAAAGCCTGTCCATATACAGTCTCTTATTGGCGCCATCCTGACCTATCCATACAGCTGCAGCATCACCTCCTGCATCATAGTATTCAACGAGGAACGGAATATAACCGCTGGCATTCCAACCGGGTGCATGTTCGCTGAACTGAGTAGAAGCAGAAAATGTACCCGGCGCGCCAGTTGAAGCGCTGGTATAATACATTCTGTCTGTAATATTTGTGGGAGCGCCACCCTGTAAAGAATCAGAATAATATATAAGATCAACTCCTCCGGTGCCAACAGTAAAATGCTGAGCATCAAACCAATATTCATCACGTGAAGGCAGAGAGCCAATTACCACCTGTGTGCTCCATGAAACTCCTGCATCAACACTGTTAATACAATTCAGATTGATACTTCCCGTTGTTCCTGTGGTATAAAAAATCCATGAATTATTACGGTATTTAACCGGGGCAAACTGATCTCTGGTAGTACCGGCGGGTATAACTACTGTAAACGAGCCGACAGATGCAGCTGTTCCCGGAGCAGACTCCCTGTATCTTACAGTAAGTATTCCAAGCTGAAGTGTATCAGCAATAGGTGATAAAGCCTGATAATATGTTACAATTACAGTATCGCTTCCAGGGGGACAGTAAACCCTCGGGTGAGCTGCAGAACTGGTTACATTACCTCTAGTAGCATAACTGATGCCGCCGTTAGTTGTACCATACCTGTAAAGACTGTTTGTACCAAGAGTATCAACCCATAGATACATACTGCTTGATGGCGTGGTATGAACGTCAAAATCCCTGTAACCGCTGTTAAATGGTCTCAATTGACCATTAAGTACACTGATCGTAAAAATAAATGTCTGGTCTGTTAATAAATAACAATATATAGAATCATTTGCTGTTCTAATCATTTTTGTTTTTGTAACTCTCACGCTGGTAGGTCCAACGGAATATACAATAGACCAGTTGGCACCATTATTGGAAGACCTTAAAATATTCAAAGTATTACCTGCAAGAACGTTTGTATCGCTTACAGCAACATAAATACTAGAATTGGAACTTCTGTACACACCGGAATTTCTTCCGCGTGATTCAGTATTTGCAACAACATAATCGGTACCCCAGTCTGAAATGTTTCCTATATATGGAATTTCCGGGTTGTGCAGCGTGCCGGTCAATTTATCCTGCGAAAACGAAGGATTTATAATCGGCAGCAACAAGAGTAACATCATGAAAAATTTGAACTTCATTTGAACCTCCTAATAGTTATTTGGTTATTTTGTAAAATATATAAATTTTTTGAATTTTCAACTATAATTATTAAGTTTTAAATTGTTTAAACTTTGATTTGGTTAAGATCACAATTTATTACAACATGATTTTTTCAGTGAAAAACATATGTTTATACCGGATAACTCAGTTCAGCAATTAAAAAAACCCGAAAAGGAGCTCCGGGTTTTTTGGGGAAGATGTAAACCAGAGAACAATAGAGTAATTACATCAAAATTAATCAGTTTTTCAGATATGTTATTTCAGGAGAATGAGCTTTTTTACTTCTTTAAACTGACCGGCTGTGATAGTATAAATATATGTCCCGCTTGAAAGATCTGTGCCGTTAAATTCTACCGTGTGTATACCGGCATCTTTTTGATCATTTACAAGAACCATTATAAGCTTTCCAAGAAGATCATATACGCTGATGTTTACATTAATTTTTTCAGGAACCTGGTAATCAATGTTACATTTTGGATTAGATGGATTGGGGTAACTTTGACTTAACATATAATCTGTTGGTTTTGAAATTATTACAGGCAGGGCAAGATCAAAATATTCATAATTCCCATTATAATCTGTTTGTTTTAGCCTGTAGTAATATTTATCTGGTAACAGCTTAGTATCAGTATAATTGTATTCTACGGGTTCATTGGTAGTTCCGCTGCCCTGTACAAAAGTTACATAGTTCCATTCAGAACCTTCGGTTCTTCGTTGTAACTGGAAACCGGAATTATTAAGCTCATTTTCTGTTTTCCAGTAAAGCTTAACATTATTTTTTTCATTTGAGGCGGTAAACAATGAAAGAGTAACGGGAAGGGCTCCGGTGCAGATAGTGCCGCCGCCTGAAAAGCTGCCGTTAATTGTAATAATATCAGCGCAAACATCTGCATTAATCTGAATATCTATTAAAGAGCCGTTATCATAGATAATATTGCTTTGCTGAGAGAAGATATAAGTACAGCAAAGCAAAGAACATAAAATGATAAATAAAATTATTACGCTTTTCATTTACCTGCATTTTTTATTTCTTTAGTACTTTCGGTTTTGTTAAGCTTATTTTCAAGCTTCGCGATTCTTTCCTCAATATTTTTCAGTTTTTCAATTTCCTGCGCTAATGCCGAATTTTCTTCTTTCAGCCTCTCATTTTCGATTTTCAGCTCCTGAACTGCTTTAACTACTACGGGCAGTAAATTGCCATAGGTTGCTTCCCATTTGTCGGGGTTATCCTTTAAAACCAGCTTAAGCCACTCTGCATTGAATTCATTCTGAACTGAATCCAGTTCCTGGGCAATAAATCCTGCAGTTGGACTATTTTCCATCTTAGTTCCGTCAGAGGCACTGTTATCATACCACTCGCGCCTGTCCCAGTTGAACTGGCGGGGTTTTAAGTGCATTATAAAGTTAAGCCCAAGAGAAAGCTCATTTATATTTTTTTTATCCCGTACATCCGAAAGAGATGTAATGGTCTGCACATTACAGCGAAGCGATGTAACGGAACTGTTTCCAAGAGTAACCTGGTTTTGCGTTGTGCCGGATGATGGCTGTGAATTGTAACCAAGCATGATGAGGTTTGTTCCAGTAGTAACTGTTGTGCCGGCATCATTACCAATAGCAGTATTATAAGCGCCGTTTGTCTGGAATAAAGCTGATGTTCCAACCGCTGTGTTTCTGAAACCGGTTACGTTATTATTTAATGTATTTTTACCTACTGCTACATTATCAGAGCCTGATGTATTCTGTTCCATAGAATTGATGCCTAAGGCAACGTTTGACCCCCCGGTTATATTGTTTAACAGGGAGTAATAACCTAAGCCAACATTACCAACACCGCTGGAATTATTTTGCATTGAATTACCTCCGATAGCTACATTAAAACTGCCTGTAGAGTTTACAAACAGTGTAAAATGACCAAGCGCAGCATTATAATTTCCGGCAGTATTTGCATTAAGGCTGTTGTAGCCTATAGCAGTATTCCAGCTTCCTGTTGTAAGTGCCGATAATGTGTTTGCACCCAGCCCTGTATTCATTGAACCGTTTGTAAATGAAACCCCTCCAAGAGTAAAGTTGCCTGAATTTATTCCAACAAATGTGTTATTACCCATATTTGATGCATTTTTGTAATTATGAATAAACCTTGATGTTCCCTTATAGACCACTCCTGTGTTAAGGTCGGTTGTTTCCTGCAATTTCAGGCTTTTTGCATATTCAATATAACCGTTACTTTGAGATAATGTAAAATATGTATTAACAGCATCTTTGATTTTAAACTGGCCTGTTGTGCCAAGTGTATTGGTAATATTCTGGGAAAATACAATTACCTGTACTACTAAAAGTAAAATTAAAATTTTGAAATACTTCATCTTTTTTCTCCTTTAATTACAGCGCTTTTAATACAAAAAAGCCTATCATGATAATGATAAACAGTGCTACAGCACCAAAAACCAGGAAGAATACTGCCGAAAATATCAGCCTTCCTTTGAAACGTGACATTATATTTCCAAAAAAGCTGCCGGATGTTGTATTAAGCGGATCCTGGATCCCGTCACTTACTGCTTCTTTTACTGACCTGGTTAAATCGTCAAGCATTTTTTTACTCCTTTTTATTTATTTAAAATTTATTTGATTTTTTTCAGCCTTAAGATAATCTGAATTCTCAGGCTGAATCCCGTATTTAAAAACTTATTATCATTTCAAGTTATATATTGAATATTTATATTTTAGTTACAAAAATAGTTTTTTTTTCACCTGTCCTTCAAAGAAACTAATTGCAGTAAATTTATAAACAAAATTGCAGTGAAATCCATAGAAACCCTGAAATAAGCTTATTTTGATAAAAAAAACCGGAGGGGTTTTGCTGTTTGTTATGTATTGTCTCTAATGGAATAATATATTTTGATGTTTTTGTATTATTAACATGTACGGATTAAATGATTGTTCAATATTGTTATTTTTCCACGTTATTATAAAAAATTCAGAAGATTTATATTAATAATTGTTTCAATAAATGTATAAAACAGGTTTAATAGAAATACTTTCCAGGCTTACATCAAAACAGATGAAAGAGCTAAGTGAATTTGTAAAGTCGCCTTTTTTTAACAGGAATGAAAGCGTTGTAAAACTGTTTGAATTCCTCCGTTTGAACCATCCTGACTTTATCCCTGAAAAAATTGAAAAAGAGCCGGCTTACAGAAAGCTTTTTTCAAAAGGTGAATACAGCGATAGTTTTATGAGGATGCTTATATTTAAATTAACCGAGCTTACTGAAAAATATCTTATATATACAAAAAGCAAAGAAGACCAGGTAAAGGAAAATTTAATGCTTGCAGACAGCCTGCTTGAACTTGGTCTGGATAAAAATGCAGGCAGAATAATTAATCAGACCGAAAAGCTGGCTGAACGGACAGATATAAAGGATGGTAATTATTTTTTAAACCGGTACGAGCTTGAAAAGCTGAAGCACATAGTTTATTCAAGAAGCTACATGGCTACTACAGTTAAAGATAAACCTGATGAAAGCCTTCTTGAAGAATCGAATAACCTTACAGCTTTTTACCTGATAAACATACTTAAAAGCTACCGTTACCTGCTGAATAAATCATATACAGTTAATTCTGAATACAGGCTGGATTTTCTTCCTGAAATCACGGAGTTTCTTGAAAATGAAGGTAAAAAATACCTGAAGAACATTACTCTGAAGCTGCTTCATATGCAGATCAAGCTATTACTGGATTCATCGGATGAAAAATTATTTACTGAGCTTAAAGCAGCGCTAACTGATGACAGGTTAAAGCTTGAAAAGTTTGACAGGAGGGACGGCTTAACAATTCTATCCAACCTGTGCATAGAAAAAGCATACAGCGGCAGTGAAGAGTTCTACAGCATTTTGCTGGAAATAGAAAAATACCTTGTGAAAAAAAATCTGTATAACAGGGTAAAAGGAGGTTATTTTGACAAGGAAGTTTTTACCAATATTGTTGCCATTGCTTTAAGAGAAGGGGAAATCAGCTGGGCTGAAGAATTTATTGAATCAAACTATAAAAAACTTCCGCCTGAAATTATGGAAAATGAAAGAAATTACTGTTACAGCAAGCTGTTTATTAAAACAGGCGATTTCGAAAAGGCAAAAGAATATATTTCTGAAGTTGAATATACTGATATTCATATTAAAGTGAATGCAAGAATAACAAAAATAATTGTAGAATATGAGCTTGGAAATATTGAAGAAGTTATAAATGAAATTGAAAATTTCAGGAAGTTCATTCAGAACGATAAGCTGCTCAGCAAAAGCAACAGAAAAATAAGCAGTAACTTTGTAAAATTTTCGGGGAAATTATGCAGGGCAAGGTTTTCTTATAAGGTTAATATTAATGAGCTGAAAAATGAAATAACCGGCTGCGAAATGGTTAACAACAGGAAATGGCTTATTGAAAAAGCCGATGAATTAATGCAAAGGAAGAACCAGTTTATTTAAAATGCCAGTAATTATTTGTGCTGTCAATATCGGGAATGTACTGGTTTCCCAGTTCAATAACAGACGGCTTTGATTCCGCTTCGATATCTACCCAAATGGATTCATCTTCTTCATTTTTCCAGGCAGAAACAGTTCTGTAAATTCGTTTAGTACTGCCGTCCTTAAATTTAACAGTTAAAGCTGCCGGAACAGGCAGTTCACCTTCTTTTGAAATTTCAATTTTAAGCAGGTCATCTTTTACAAATGCAGAATCAATTGCCAGGTCAGGAAAACCCTGTTTAAAGAACCACGGTTCAAAGAACCAGTTAAGCTCGTCACCGGTAACATCTTCGATTGTAAAAAAGAAATCATAAGGTGTCGGATGTTTACCGTTCCAGCGTTTTATGAATTCCTGAAGCGCTTTTTTAAATACTGCATCACCCATAAAATCTTTCATCATATTAAATGCATTTGCCGGGCGAAAGTAAGCATGGTTGATGTACATTTCGCCTTTTATCATGTAACTTGGATACATCATCGGGAATTCATCAAACTGCCCTGCATAATCAAGGTACCTTTTAACATTCCGGGCGCGGAAATCAATGGTTTTATCAAGCTCGTATTGAATATACTCTGATATCATCTGAGTCAGACCTTCGTCCATCCACGCATATTTTCTTTCATTGCAGCCGGTATAAAACGGAAAATATGAATGTACTACTTCGTGAACTGTTGTGTGAACAGTCCAAATGCGCTGTTCACCGGCGCCCATATTAACCATCATAGGTGATTCCATTCCGCCCCTGCCGTTGAAAACAGTTATCTTTGGAAAGGGGAAAGGGATCCCGGGTAGTTCTTTAGATAACATTTCAACTGTCCTGGAAGTTATATCACAAACCTCATAAAATGTTATTGCAGCAGGTTTATACACAGCATTAACAAAAATTTTTTTACCTCCTCCATCTGCCAGCCTCCCATCCCACAAAAATCCGCTGGCAGAGCCAAAAGTAAAATCAGTAATATTTTTGGCAATAAAATGCCATGTATTGGTTTCACCTGAAGAATTGAACAATGGAAGGTTTTCCCGAATATCGGCATCAGATATTATATGCACCACTTCAGTTGAAACAAGTGCCTGTGAATATTTTGATAAAATATTCTGTGCAAGTACATCCTGCGGATTCTGCAGCTCGCCTGCAGCCCAAACCCCGAAGTTAATGGGTAAAGTGATCTTTACATCATAATTATTAAAATCATTGTAAAATTCTGCCTGCCCGGTATATTCAGTAAGATCCCATTCATCAATATCGTCATATACAGATACCTGCGGGTACCAGTATGCAATAAATATAGTTGATGAATCATACTGGCCCATCCTGATACCGTTATCTTTTGGAATTCTGAACTCCCATGTAACATTTATAACTGTCTGCTTACCCGGGTTTATTGAGATATTTTTAATCAACAGATTTGTGCCTGTATATTCAAGTGATGTATCTGATGAAATGTTAAAGCTCCGCTTACCCACTGAAATTGACTGCAGCATAATTCCTTCGGAATCACTGACTGACCTGTAAGGGAAGTCTCGCATTGCATCTTTTTTATAAATATTCGGATAAAGCCTGAGAATAATTTTATCGAGTGTATCAGGGCTTGAATTATAATATGTAATTACTGCTGACCCGTTTAGTAAACCGGTGACAGGATCAATAGAAGCATTAATTTTATAGTCAGAGCGGTTCTGCCAGTATTCAGCCCCGGGTTTTCCGTCAAGTGACCTTGTACCGTTTTCATATGCTGCCTGGAATTCCAGAGGTATGTAAAGAGACTGAGTGAAAATAACACAACATTGAAATACTGTAAGAATTATTATTGTTTTAATGATTTTCATTTACCAAAAATATCATATATTAAACAAAGTTTAAAGGTGTTTATACATAAATTATTCACTTTAATGAATTAACGCGAATAAATACCGAAGCCGACACCTAATGAAACGGAAAAAATTTGCCGAATATTTTCATTTTTAAAGATATAACGGAATTTAAGTGACGGATGGATTGATAAATTTTCCATAAATCCGGTTGATGCCCACAAGCCAATTGCTGCCTGTACAAAGTAACCTTTATTTGTAAAATCTGTATAATATCCGGCTCCGGGTGAAATAATAAACAACGAAGGATTTGAAAAATTTCCGTTTAAAGGTATATCGTTATTGTAAGAAATGTTCAGCATGCTGTTTCGTTCATTCCTGAAAATAAAAGTATAGTCAAGCTCTGCTCTTCCGTAAGGAAACTTGCCAATTGACAGTTCTTTTGATAAGCCGAAATATGATTTTGAATCATCAATTATGAGTGTTGGAGTTAATATAAGCAGTGAACCCAGTATCAGCGAATTTGCAGCATCAGATCCGGCATTATATTTATTTTTGCTGAATTTCAGCTGTTCCTGTGAAAAAAGGCTTGTATGTATATAGATAATGATTATAATAAAAAGGAATTTCTTCATTAACAAATATAACTATTAAGCTTATTTAAGTTCAAATAAATATTTATTTGTAATGTTTTAAGTTATGTTTATTTTTGAATTATGGATTTTGTGAAAAATTATAACGGCAGGTTTTCACTTTCAGGTAAACCTTTCAGGTTTGTAGGTGCCAATGTATATGAGCTTGCTAATCTGGATAAAGATATTACAAACAGGATAATCGATGATTCTGCATCCGCAGGATTTACGGCATTAAGATTCTGGCTGTTTGAAAACAAACCGGTTAATGAACAGATCAAGAAGTTAAATGAAATTTGTGATGCTGTAAATCCATTTGGAATAAAGCTCATTATTTCTCTTGCGGATAAATGGGGGTATTTGCAGAATTATATAATTGATGAAGCCTGGTATAAAGACGGTTACAGGAATGAATATACGAGTTATGTAAAAGCTGTAACTAAAGCGTTTAAGCAGCGCAGCGAAATAATGATATGGGAACTTATAAATGAACCTGAAACAGATGATTTTAATGTGTTTTATTCCTTTGCAAAAAATGCATCAGAAGAAATTAAAAATGTAAATGAAAATCATATGCTTTCTGTAGGTACGGTCGGCGGGGTCGGAGATAAATTCGGAAGTTATTTTTCCGTATTCAATAAATCCAATTTCAGGAAGCTTTATGCACTTGAATCGCTTGATGCAGTTTCACTGCATGATTACAGCTATGATTCAGGTTTTTTTGAAAGGCTGGATATACTGTACAGGTTTAAAGGAGAGCTGAAAAAAGCAGAGCGTTATTCCAAAATAGGCAGTTCAGTTGAAAAACCGTTTTCCGGCCTTGACAGGTATTTTCTGAAAAACGGAAAATTAATACGATTCCCTTTAACCCTTCGGTGGCTTTGGAACATCTATAATAATAAAGACATCCGTTTTGCAAAAAGTGCTGAAAAACCTGTATATATAGGTGAAATAGGGTTTAAAAACATACCCGGCAGAGACAGGTTTAAAATTATGGACCTGGATATTAAAAAGAAATTTGATTCAGGCGTTGGAGGAATAATGTTATGGTCTTTTGAAGCACAGGGATGGAATAAGGATGGCCATGATTACGGGTTTGGCCCTGGTGAAGGATTTGAAGAAGTTGTAAAGAAATGGAATAAGCTGTGAATTCGTGTTTATTTACCGTCAGGTCTAAGAATCTGTCGGAAGCAAAATTTAATAATTAATACACAGGCAAGAATGTCTGTGTTACTGTAAGTCAAATGAAAATACTTGAAACCGGCAGGCTGATACTCAGAAATCAGATGCCCGAAGATACTGAAACTATTGTAAAAATGTTCAGTGACCCTGAAGTAATGCGTTTTATTGCAGACGGGAAAACTATACCAAGGAACATCGCAGAACAATCAATAAACCGCTGGAATGAATATGAACGGAAACACGGATTTACAAGCTGGGCAGTTGTCAGAAAAGATGATAATGCATTTATTGGCAAGTGCGGATTTAACTTTTTGCCGGATAACAGTGAAATCGAGCTTTCTTATATGCTGGATGAACCTTACTGGGGAAACGGTTATGCAACAGAGATAGCCAAAGCTGTTCTGGACTATGGTTTATATAATCTGGGTTTAAAAAGAGTCGTAGCGCTTGTTTATCCCCAAAACTCTCCAAGCATCAGAGTGATTGAAAAAACCGGATTCAAATATGAAAAAGAATATGATTACATGGGAATAAAGATGCTGATGTATGCAGTAAATGTATAGCGTATGTAGAGTTCATTGAGTGTATAGAGTGTATAAAGTGTATAGAGTGTGTAGAGTGTATAGAGTGTATAAAGTGTATAGAGTGTGTAGAGTGTGTAGAGTGTATTTATTTGCAGTTTTTATATTGATTATAGAGATGTAATAACAATTGAAACTCTTACAACAATCTAATCGTCAAAATTAATATCACATACTGGAAATTGTGATATCTGATAATTAATTTTTTAATAAAATGCCTAAAATTTTAAGATTTTCCATATTTTTTTATGCAGCTTTGCTGCTTTTTGTTCTTACTCATCACGTTTTTTCACAGGATAAAGTACAAAAAATAGATGAACTTGTAAATCAGTATGCAGAGCTTAAACAGTTCAACGGCGCAGTACTTGTTGCCGAAGAGGGGAATATAATATTAAGCAAAGGTTACGGGATGGCTGATTTCGAAAACCGGATACCGAACAACAATGAAACAAAATTCCGGCTGGCATCAGTAACAAAACAATTTACGGCAATGCTGGTTATGCAGCTTGTTGAAAAAGGAAAGATCAAGCTTGAAGGAAAGCTTTCTGAATACCTGCCTTATTACAGGAAAGATATCGGCGAAAAAATTACCATTCACCAGATCTTAAGCCATACTTCAGGTCTTGCAAATTATACCAACAACAGGGATTTTATGCAGAATGAATCAGGGATAAAAGCAGAACCAAAAGAGTTTGTGCTTAAATACTGCAGTGAAGACCTGATATTTGAGCCTGGTACAAAATGGGAATACAGCAACTCAGGTTATTTTATTCTTGGACTGGTTATCGAAGAAGTTACAGGTAAATCATGGGAGCAGAATCTTCAGGAAAATATTCTGGACCCGGTTGGTATGACCAACTCAGGATACGAGCACAGCGATAAAACATACGATAACAAAGCAAAAGGATATGTTTCATCGCTGGGTGATTTTAAGCCTGCAAGATTCCTTGAAATGACAATCCCTTATTCAGCAGGCTCTATTTATTCAACTGTAGAAGATATGTATAAATGGGACAGGGCGCTTTATACAAATACCCTGCTTTCAGAACCAATGAAAGAAATAATGTTCAAACCCGTTTTAAATAATTATGCTTTAGGCTGGCAGGTGATAGAACAGCCAATTGGGGATAAAAAGGTAAAAGTTGTAACACACAGCGGGGGAATATTCGGATTCAATTCACTTATTACCAGGCTTACAGATGATAATAAGTTTGTTATGGTTCTGAATAATTTTGAAGGCGGCAACATTAACCAGCTTACCCTGGGAATTGTGAATATTCTTTACGGTTTAGAGCCTGCAAAACCTAAAAAAAGCGCTGCAGTTGAGCTTGCCGGATTAATAATTTTAAAAGGAGTTGATAATGCTCTAACAGAATTCAGTAAAATGAAAGATAATAAGGATGAATATGTTGTACGCGAACGGGAATTAAACCAGTTGGGATATAACCTTCTGCTGGAAAATAAAGTGACTGAAGCTGTCAAAGTTTTTAAGCTGAATGTTGACCTGTATCCTGACTCATGGAATGTATATGACAGTTACGGTGAAGCGCTTGCTGCTGCAGGTGATACTGAAAATGCTATCCTGAACTACAAAAAGTCAATAGAGCTGAATCCTGAAAATAACGGCGGGAAAGAAATGTTAAAAAAACTAGAAGGGAAAAAGTAAGACCCCACCCCTCCCCAAAGGGGAGGGGGTAAATTGAACTGAATAATCTATACTATAAATATTGACGTCAGCGTATAATATGCGGAGTGATTTAAAATGCTCCGCATTTTTTATTGGGGATTTAAAAATGTATTTTTGTTATATACATTTTCTTTAAAATTTGCGTGAATAAAAATTATGGAAATTAAAAAAATATCAAGCGGAGCAAAATGGGAAAGCATTGTAGGCTACTCCCGTGCTGTAAAAGCAGGAAACAGGGTTATGGTAACAGGAACAACCGCTGTGGATGATGAAGGAAAAATAGTCGGGGTTGGTGATGCTTATACCCAGACTAAATTTATATTTCAAAAAATAGAAAAGTATTTAAAAGAAGCGGGCAGCTCCATGGAAAAAGTTGTATGGAACAGGATGTTTGTGACTGATATCAGCAAATGGGAAGATATTGGCAGGGCACATGCTGAGTTCTTTATAGATATTAAACCGTGTGCTACTATGGTTGAAGTAAAAGGGTTAGTACACCCGGATATGTTAATTGAAATTGAAACTGAAGCACTAGCAGATTGAATATATTTGAATAATATCATAATGACTGATAAGTAAACAATATGGCAATAAAGATAAAAAAGATAGATCACGTTCAGCTTGCAATTCCAAAGGACTCAGAATCAGCTGTCAGAAAATTTTACACAGGAGTTTTGGGGCTGCAGGAAATTGAAAAACCTGATTCTTTGAAACCTACCGGTGGTGTGTGGTTTAGTGCAGGTGAAACAGAGCTGCACCTTGGAGTTGAAGAAAACTTTATATATGGAAAGAAAAAAGCGCACCCGGCATTTGTTGTCGAGGGATTGAACAGGATACGGGTGCATTTAATTCAAAACGGTGTTGATATAAAAGAAGAGACCGAAATCCCCGGGAGGAAAAGATTTTCATTTTACGATCCGTTCGGCAACAGGATAGAGTTTCTGGAGTTTGAGGGATAACTTGCGAGGAACGAAGTGACGTTTACCCCGTTGGGGAAGCAATCTTATAAATTCATGAGATTGCTTCGCTTCGCTCGCAAATAATAATTTTACAATTTACGGCATACCGTTAACCATCAATCCGTAATATGTGCCGCGCGTCAGGTTAACCTTAAGATTAAAAAAGGCATTCCCGCCATCTGCCACATACAGAATATCTGTTTTCCATTTTTTGACCGGATCTACATCAGCATAAATAAAGCAGTTTATCCATATAAGTTTATCCCCGCCTTCCATTTCTGCGGGAACAAACTGCCGGTTATACTGATCAAGCTTTCTGCCGAAAAACGGGTTATATGTTCCGGATACTTCTTTATTGAAACATTCCTGTAACAGTTTTTCAGCCAGCTCAATATCAGCCTGTGAAGGTTCATACGTTTTATAGTTCCTGCCGAAGGCAAATTCCATTTTTGCAGATGCAGGAATAACCGTCTGGTTATCATTAAGCTCAAGGTTGGTTTTGGGGGAATCGTTAATGATATTTTTATCTGTTTTTTGTTTAGTATCAATGCTGTTCTTATCTGCAGAACCGCATACAAATGAAACTATCATAATTGAAATTAAAATTATATTATGCATTTTTTAATAAATTAGTTTTCTTATTATACCCGTTCAAATTTTTGTTGTTTCAGGAATTTTTTATCAAATAGTTTTCAGTTTCCCTGAATTTTAATATTAGTTTGGTAAAATTTTGTGAGTTTAATAAATCAATTATAACTGTTAAATTTGACAATAACAATAAAATAACTTATTAATTAAACAATATATTACAGAATTTAATGAAAGAAAGAACACTGGCGATTTTAAAACCTGACTGCCTCGAAAAAAAGGTGCAGGGAAAAGTTATCCAGCAGATTATTGATGCAGGATTTGATATAAAAGGTATGAGGCTTTTAAGCTTAAGCGAAGATTCAGCCAAAAAGTTTTATGAAGTTCATAAGGAAAGACCATTCTATGGTGAGCTTGTTGCTTATATGACATCGGGTCCCGTAGTGCCGCTGTGCCTTGAAAAGGATAATGCAGTTGCAGATTTCCGCAAGCTGATAGGAGCTACAAATCCGGCAAATGCTGAAGAAGGCACAATAAGAAAAATGTATGCTGATTCAATTGAGCGCAATATTGTTCACGGGTCAGACTCAGCAGAAAATGCAAAAAAAGAAATTGCTCATTTTTTTAATGATTCAGATTTAGTATAAATTGCGGGGAACGCAGTGACGTTTACTCCGTTGGGGAAGCAATCTCGTAAAAATACGAGATTGCTTCGCTTCGCCCGCAAATGATAAAAGCTTCACCCATCTACCGAATGAATGCCAGCTCCCCTTATCAATAAATCCGATAAAAATATCATTTATTAACTATTGATTAATTAAAAACATTGCTTTATATTTGCAGGTAAATACTGTAATTTGCCTAATAAATTAAAGCAAAATATTAATTTCACCTTAATAAATAAGGCAAATATAAATAATATGCATACAATAGACGAAACCGACCTGAAGATACTGGATTTTTTGCAGGAAAATGCAAGAATGAAAAGGAATGAAATTGCCGAAAAGATCGGGCTTTCTCTTCCTTCGGTAACCGACAGGATGAACAAGCTTGAGGAGCTTGGCGTAACCGAAAGATACCAGGCTAAGCTGAATTATAAAAAGCTTGGAAAGGATATAACTGCTTTCATTTTTGTAACCAGTGATTCACCAACACATTACAAGGATTTTATACAGCATGCTCAAAGCACTCCTGATATACTGGAATGCCACTCTATTACCGGGGACGGCTCACATGTTCTCAAAATAAGAACGGAAAACACATCTTCACTGGAAAAGCTGCTGGCCAAAATTCAATCATGGAAAGGAGTGCGCTCAACCCGTACTTCTATTGTCCTTTCTTCACATAAAGAAACATTTACCATTGACCTAAAACACTGCCTGAAATGAAAAATATATCCAACACAAAAATACAGCGTATCAATAAAATAATAAAGGATGAAAATATCGAAGTAGTTGATATTAAATGTATCGATCTCACCGGAAGACTGCATCATATTTCACTTCCTGTTTTTCCGCAGATAATACCAACACTGATTAATGAGGGTGTTGGGTTTGACGGCTCCAGCTATGGATTCCGAAAAGTTGAGAACAGCGATATGATCCTTGTCCCGGATCTTTCCACTGCAGTAATTGACCCTTTCCGCGAAACCAAAACACTTAGTTTTTATGCTAATATTTTTCTGACTGATGAGGAACGCACACCATTCAGCCAGGATGGCAGGAATATTGCCCGCAAAGCTGAAGCACTGGTCAAAAAATATACCGGGGGTGATACTTCATGGTGGGGGCCGGAGTTTGAATTCTACATTTTCAGCAAGGTAAAATACGACACAAGGACTTCTGCATCATTTTACGAAGTAGAACACGCAGAGGAATTTTTTACAAATGCATATCATGCGGCAAACCCGTTTGATGTTTATGATGACTTCAGGGATAAAGCATGCCGTATGCTTAAGGATTTCGGCATTAAAGTTAAATACCATCATCATGAAACAGGTGAACGCGGACAGCAGGAAATTGAAACCTATTTTGATACCCTTCTGAAAACAGCGGATAATGTGGTAACAGTTAAATATGCGCTGTTTAATCTTGCCCGGCAGAATAATATTCACATCACATTTATGCCGAAACCGATGTTCAAACAGCCGGGAAGCGGTATGCATGTACATACATTCCTGACAAAGAACGGACAAAATGCTTTTTATAAAAAAGGTGAGTACGGAAATATAAATGAAACCGGCAGGTATTTTATCGGAGGGTTGTTAAAGAACGGAAGAGTACTTTCAGCGTTTACCAACCCAAGCACAAATTCTTATAAACGTTTAGTACCCGGATTCGAAGCCCCGGTTGCATTAACTTACAGCAAGGGAAACCGTTCATCTGCAATAAGGATACCGTCATATATTTCAAATCCTGAAATGACAAGGTTTGAATACAGGCCTCCTGATTCAACCGCAAACCCGTACTTATGTCTTTCTGCGATTTTAATGGCCGGAATTGACGGTTTAATAAATAAAATTGATCCGGTAAAAGAGGGTTTCGGTCCTTTCGAAAAAAATATAGTTGACCATGCGCAGCATGAAAAAGTCGATTTCCTGCCGAGAAACCTTGAGGAATCACTTGATGCTCTGGAGCAGGACAGCGCTTTTTTAAGACGTGACAATGTATTTTCTGATGAGCTTATTAAACAGTGGATAGAAAACAAACATAAGGAAATTAATTCTATCAACACAATGCCTCACCCGTTTGAATATAAAATGTATTTTACACTATAAATTAAAAGGAGAAATAAAATAAATGGCAGCAAACCAGCAGGCTATTAAAAACGTTTTTGCACTGATTAAAAAGCATGACGTTAAAATGATAGACTTCCGCTTTACCGATATGCCGGGACAGTGGCAGCATTTCAGCATACCGGCAAAAAACCTGGATGAAAAAGTTTTTACGGAAGGATTGGGTTTTGACGGTTCATCAATCAGGGGCTGGCAGTCTATTAATGAATCCGATATGCTTGTTTTTCCCGACCCGGCTACAGCAAATATTGATCCGTTCATTGTGACAAAAAATCTTTCTATGATATGCGATATTTACTCACCTGCAACAAAAGAGCGTTACAGCCGTGACCCGCGGTATGTTGCATTTAAGGCTGAGGAATATTTAAGATCAACTAAGATTGCAGATACAGTTTACTGCGGTCCGGAAGCTGAATTCTTCATCCTTGACCATGTTGCATATAACGTAAATGAATACAGCAGCTGGTATAAGGTTGATTCCAGGGAAGGATTCTGGAATACGGGCTCTGAGCTTGAGGCAAATCTTGGCCATAAAATAAGATTAAAAGAGGGTTATTTCCCGGTACCGCCTGCAGACAGTACAAATGATATCCGGAACGCAATGGTTGAACATTTGCTTAATGCAGGAATTGAAGTAGAAACACAGCATCATGAAGTAGCAACCGGCGGACAGGCTGAAATTGATTACAGGTTCTGCCCTATGCTTGAATGCGCCGATAAGCTTATGATGTTTAAATATATTGTAAAAAATACAGCAAGACAGTTCGGCAAATCTGCTACATTTATGCCAAAACCTATTTTTGGCGATAATGGAAGCGGGATGCATACACACCAAAGCCTGTGGAAAAACGGAAAGCCGCTTTTTGCAGGAAATGAATATGCGGGCTTAAGCCAGACTGCTTTATATTATATCGGCGGTTTGCTTAAACATGCTCCTTCATTATTGGCATTAACAAATCCAACAACAAATTCATACAAACGCCTTGTTCCGGGATATGAAGCGCCCGTTAATTTAGCTTACTCAAAAGCTAACCGCAGTGCAGCAATCAGGATACCGATGTACAGTGATAACCCCAAGGCTAAGCGGGTTGAATTCCGCTGCCCGGATGGTACTGCAAATCCATATCTTGCATTTTCAGCAATGCTGATGGCCGGTATTGACGGTATAATTAATAAAATTGATCCCGGTGAAGCTATGGAAATGGATATATATCACTTAAGCAGTAAAGAGCTTAAGAATATACCGCAGGCTCCGGATAATCTTGAATCAGCGCTTGAACATCTTGCAAACGATAATGAATATCTTAAACAGGGCGGTGTTTTCACAGATGATCTGATTGAAACATGGATAGAGTATAAAATGGAAAAAGAAGTTAAGCCGATGGCTTTAAGACCTCATCCTTACGAGTTCCATTTGTATTATGAAGTTTAATAAGTAAAAAGTAAAAAGGCATCCCGCTATAAAGAAGCGCGGGACTGCGAAAATGCTCCGCATTTTTTTGAAAGTAAAAAAAGGCAGCTGAATAAGCTGCCTTTCTTATTGAATAACCGGATGAGATGAAATTAATATTGTGTGTGTCTTTTTAACCTCACCCCCAGCCCCTCTCCTAAAAGGAGAGGGGAGCAATGTAAAATAGAATTCAGCTTTCCTGAAGAGTCAACCCGGTGACTCATCTTTTTATAAAAAGTATAAAAAAAATAAATCATTGGTAAAGTGGTAAATTAAGCAATTTACTTTCCCTGTGCAGGTGTTGCTATTGTTTTGCTTCTTTCAATTGACTGCAGGGCAAGATAGTTACCGCCAAACTTGGCAATATTTTCAAGCTCTGTGTCGTATTGGCTGTAATGCCGCTCTTCCTCAGCAACAAGCGATTCAAACAATTGTTTTGAAATTGCATCGGCATTTGCGCTGCATTCGTTAGCCCACACATTATACTCTTTAGCGCTGTCTTCTTCCATTTTTCTGGCCATATTAAGCATATCTTTTACATCTTTAAGCTGTTCGGTTTTCTGGGCTGCTTCCATTTTTACATCACCTTTAAGGAATAAAATTCTTTCTGCAAGCTTTTCAACGTGTATCATTTCTTCTATTGCAGTTTTTTTGAACAGCCCGGCAAGCAGGTCAAATCCCTGGTCATCACAATGAAAATGGAAATACATATACTGGTGAATTGCAGCTAATTCATCAGCTACTGCTTTATTCAATAATTCTATACTTTTTTCGTGCATAATAATCTTCCTTTCTTAGTATGATATAATACAAAAATAATAAATACATCAACTGAAAAATATGAGATAGGACAGGTTTCTAACAACAGGAACAAAATCATTATTATCGAAGTAAATAAACATAACAGCAATAAAGGGATGTTTTTTTAAGGAGAAATTAAATGGCACACGAAAATCTGTTTAAAATATATATACCGGACCCGTGTTCTGAGGATTGGGATAAAATGACACTGAACGAGCAGGGTGCGTTCTGTAAAGTATGTGCAAAAACTGTGGTTGATTTTTCGAACAAAACAAAAGCTCAAATACAGCAGTATATATCAGCAAATATAGATAAAAAGATATGCGGAAGGTTTAATTTAAGCCAGATAGAAAACGGTGAAGCAGCCGTGCCGAGAATTAAAATTAATCCTGAAAACAAATGGAGCTTTCCTTCATTTTTATTCCCGTTAAATACACCGTTCCGCACCGCAGCGCTTGCGCTAATGCTCTGTGCCGGCTCGTTAATGTACGGCTGCAGCGGTGAAGCTGCAGGAAAAGATGTGCCGTTAACCGGGGCAATTGAGCTTAAAGATGATACCGTTAAAACTAACCAAGATACTGTAAATTATAATGATCTTAACAGGATACAGGGCGGTATTTCATTTTATGATTATCAGAAAAGAAATAATAATACTGACAGCACTAAATCATGCGATCCCGTGGAAACAAGAACAGTTGGAAAAATTAAAGTAGTGCAGGATACAGTAAAAACTGATACTAATGAAGCTCAGGTTAAAGGCGAAATTGCCCCTGTAAGAAAAATGGGTATAATAAAAAAAGTGCCGGGAGACAGATAATATTTTTTACCACCCCGCCCCGATTAACATCGGGGCTTCGCCTCCTTAAAAAAGGAGGGTAGCCTGTTTATTTTTTTTGGTTGTACTTTCAATTGCTGTTCATTTCGTGTTGTAAGTATACATCTGACACGCGCCGGGTAACTGCCTTCGCTGAAGCTGCGGAAGTCAAGAATACCAGATGCTGCGAAAAAAAAGTTTATTTTACTTTTAAAGAAACTTTCATTTGCAGCTTATCTATCTCGTTCCGGTACCATACATCAAGCCCCTTTTCACCGGAACTTTCAATTTTGTATTTTAAAAGACTTATCAGATTGTAAATGACAGCTTCATTATTATACACAGGTGATACAATTAAATATGTGAACAGCACTTTAAAATCATTGCTGTTAAGCTGGCTCATAGCCTGTGTAAAGGCTATCAGCGAACGTTCATTTGAAAGATATTCAGGTATTGCATTACTGCCAAGCGTAACAAGAGCAAGCTCTGAATATTTCTTCAGATTTTCAGCAGCAACAAATCTTGCTCCGTAAAATGAATTGTTAAGCATTCCCAAAAGTGTCTGCATGCCCAATGGCGAGATATAATTACCCAAAGCAAAAGCAATATCTTTATTATAAAGCTTCTTAGGTGAATTTTCTGCAGCAAGTTCATTTAATCTTAAAATAACTTTTTCAATAAATTCTTTATCGGTCTTATCATAATTTATTTTTCCTAACGCATTTATTGCAGATGAACGCAGCCGGTAATTTTCATCAAATGTTAACTGTAATAAATAATCTTTTGCCGAAGGGTCTTTGGTTTCCCCGAATATATAACACATCATGCTCAGCTCTGCCTGCGTAAATACACCCGCACCGGTTGTATAAAGCCTGAATTTATCCAGCAGCACCTGAGCAATTGACCACTGGATCTTTTGAGATAACACACGGAAAACCTGTACATCACGGTGATCGGTTGTATTGAATTTAGTAACTATATACCGTGCTGTATTTGTGCTGTCTTCAGCCAGCTTGCGGAAACCATACTCCTGCCAAAGCGAAAAACGCGGCTCAATGGTTTTTGCCATTATAAAATACTCTTCGGCTGTATATGTATCCTGCAAGGGGTCACGACCCCTTGTCCTTGAAGAATCGCTAATTTTGGCAGTATCAAGCTGAACTTTAAAATTATCCCCGCTGATCTGTTCAGCCATGTCTTTGTGATCATAATCGGCAAATACTCCCCATGTTGAAGAATTTATAAACGTACTGTCATATCCCGGGTTGGAGTAATAATCGGTGCCGGATGCATCTAAGAACACTCCAATACTGCCGTATTCCCTGCGGGGATTGCCGTAGCCGCGGGTGTTCTGTGGAAATTTATTCAGGTAGCCGTCAACTCCGCTTTCATCAATTAGTATACCTATTCCATCAGCATTGCCTGCACCCTGGGAAAGTGAGTAGGCTGAATAATTATCATTACCCTTTACATCCCACAGCATGCCGTAACCGAAATCATGGCCGCAGCCCTGTGATACACCGTTTGACTGGTAGAAATCCCAGCCGTCATAATCTTTAAGCAATCCTACAGCTAAATGAATCCCGGCTCCCTGTGAATACTGGTAGCCGTTATATTTATCATGTCCGCCTTTATCAACTATTGCGCCGAGTGAGTACCAGTATGCGCCGCCCTGACCGAAAATATCGGTGTTATAAATATCATTTCCTTCGCCCTCAATAATTAACCCGATGCCGCCTGCATAAAAGGGTCTAAGACCAAGCCCGTAGCCCTGGCACATTGATACGTAATGATCATTATACCTGCCAATATCAAGCGAGCGGGAGTCAACCAAATATGAATCATTGCCCTTGTTATCAACAATACAGCCAACACCTTGGGTCATACCAAACCCCTGGGAGTATGAATTGGCGATATAGAAATCATTTCCTTCACGATCAACCAATAAACCAACACCAAAACATCCTGCGCCAATTGAAAACGAAATTCCTTTGTACGTATCGTTGCCTTTTTCATCGTAGAGCAAACCAAGTCCGCCAATTGCAGCACCCAGATTACCCGAGCCTTTTGATTCATAATAATCATCACCTTCTTTATCAAAGATAAATGATGATGAGAAAAGCCCGCCGGCGAGCGCGAAGTCGCTTGATGTTGTGTAGTAGTCGTTGCCTGAGAGATCAATTATACATTTAAACCCACCGGACAACCCCCCTTGCCCCCCTTTATTAAGGGAGGAATTTTCGATATTATACACATCATCGCCGCCGAGATCGATGATGAAATCGAATTTGCCGGTGTAGATGTTCTTGCCGGGTCCGCCTATTGCGATGCGGATGCCGTCTTCATCAGAGTAAAAATGGAAATCGCCACTTACGAATTTGTTGTTTATGATTTCTGTATCCTGGAATTGCTGCCTGCCTTTTCCATAATTATAATTATAGATTGCAGTTAAATACTGATAATTGCTAAATTTATCTGAAAGTACTTTCTTTAAATTTATTCTGGAAAGCATATCCATTGTTTTTTTGGATTTTGAAATCGAAGAATCCCGCTGTGCATTATATTTAAAGATATCAATGTTAGAGCCATTTTCTTCTTCTGAATCTTCCAGAATGCTCATCAGGTGTCTTGAAAGGAATACCTTTTCATCATTTGAATAGGTTTCCTTATAAGTTACCTCAAATCTTTTTTTAATATCTTTAAAATAATTTATCATATAAGGACCTAACTCATCAGCAGTTGGAAGAAACAAATCAACCATAATTAACGGCAATTCCAGATTCAGCATTTCATTAAATATCCTGTATAAAAATTGTGAGTTTTCTTTATATACCAAGCTATCCAGCCATGTTTGGCTTCTTAACGGATTAGCCATCATTTCCTTCACAAGCGGCAGGGTGAGCTTAACATCATTGGTGGGATTTTTTTCGGCAGCGCTAAAGAACTCAATGGGAATGGTAATATCTTCACGGGTCATGCCGCGGTTGCGAAGGGTCTGATCAAGCAGTGAGTTAATATCGCGCTGCTGGGTTAGGATATTAGAACAGATAAGTACGAGTGATATTATTAATATTAGCTTTTTCATTAAATAAATATAAATGATAGAGTGGATTAAAAGAATGAAGAAGCAGACCCCACCCCGTCAGCACCAATGGTGCTGACACCCCTCCCCGAAGGGGAGGGAAAATTAAACCTCACCCTCCTGCTCCCTATTCTGAGGGGAGAGGGGGGAAATAGAATTCGGAAATCTGGCACCATACCTGTACAAATTCAGACTGCTTCGCAGTCGTGTCAGGTAAAAACCTGACACCACAATTTTGTGAAATTGGTGTAATTCGTGGTTAAGGCTTTTGCTTTTGTAGGTGTCACGCTTTGTTTTCTCCTTTGAGAGGTGCCACGATACGAAATCATTAAAGAAGCGGCAGGTACCCAAAGGGGTAAACTAAGCCATGACGCTTACTTTTTTTGATTATGAGTACTCTTACTTATGAAACAAAAGTCAATATAAACGAGTATATAACTTAACATTACAAAACGAGGTTTTATACCATGAAACTCACAAAAACGTTATTTTTAGCTTTTATTCTGCCTTTTATTGTTGCTTTAAATGCCTGCCAGGAACAAAGTGATAAGACTTCCTTAAATCAGGAACAGCCGATTATATATAATAAAACAGATGCTCCAACCACAACAACCGATATCGAATCTTCTCCAAAAAGTAAAGAGCTTCTGTTAAGCGGAGAAAACGAACGTAAAAATGACGGCTCACTCAAACAGATAAATTACCAGCAGCCAACGGAAAACACCAGCCCGCAGGATAAGCGGATGATAATCCGCACAGGCACTATGAGCATTGAAAACGACAGCTTTGATGAGACTGAAACAAAAGCTAAGGAAATTGCTAAGAATATGGGCGGATTTATTACCAACTCTACCGCACAGGTTAACCAGAGCGGCAAGAAACAGGGAACTCTCACAATACGCGTACAGGCTGATAAGTATGATGCATTGCTTGCAGAGCTTGCAAAGACCGGTAAGGTTATGAGCCAGAATATCACAGGACGTGATGTAACCGAAGAGTATGTAGACGCTGAAGCCAGGCTTAAAACACAGCGTGAGCTTGAAACAAGGCTTTTGCAGTTACTTGCTGAAAAAACTGCGAATTTAACAGCAGTGGTCGAAGTTGAGCAGAAGCTTGCCAACGTAAGGGAAAACATTGAGAAAACCGAAGGCAGAATGCGTATGCTGAAAGACCAGGCATCGTATTCAACAATAACACTTAGCATTTATGAACCGGCTATATTAAATACATCATCCGGCGGATTCTTCTATGAGCTTGAACGCGGATTTGAAAAAGGCTTAACCGGATTTACAAAAGTGTTAGCGGGCATTATTACTTTTGTGATTGCAATGGCGCCCATTCTGGCAATACTTGGATTTATTATATATATGGTAATCAGGTATATCAGAAAAAGAAAAGTTGTTAAGGCATAACGGAAAAATACCAGAACAGGTGATTGCAATCCCTTGTTCGTGAAATAAAAAAATTATTGTTTCGAGCAACATCCCCATAAAACAATATAGAACGCAAAAGGGATCTTTATGAAAGATCCCTGTTCTATTTACATTAAACCATAGTATAAAAAAGATACCACCCATCCGGCTAAAGCCGGATTTCCTCTCCTTAATAAAGGGGGGGGCTAATTGTTGATTTCCTGTTCTATTTTACTCAATTCTGAGGAGCTTTTGTGATGAAAAATCCCATGAGGGAAAGCAATTTCATGCTTAATGTTTTTATAGGTGATACGCTTTGTTTACCCCATTTGGGCGTGAGGCAATATAATAAATACGTTAAATGCGTCAGGCCCCGAAGGGGTAAACTAAGCCATGACGCCTACTGTCTAATTCGTGCAAATTTGTGAAATTTGTGGTTAGAGCTTTTGCTTTTTTAAATATCCTTAACAACAATTGATTTAGCCCAGTTATCGCCCATACGGCGGCGGTCTTTGTTAGTACTGATAAGTATCAATTCAATTAATATCAGCGGAGCAAAATGAATAATGATCTCGCGTTTAAATGAGCGCCAGCCGCCAATTGGTTTGCAGGTAGAAATATCTACAACTTTTTGTTTTAGCAGTCTTCGGGCAATGCTTTTACCCTCAATCATATCCCGTGAATATGAGTACACTGCTCCAATTAAAATAAATCCAATCATAAACACTAAAAGAATATAGTATACTGCACCTGTTCTTCCGGTTTGTTCCATAACAGCTGTGAATATTGCAGCAGGAACTGCAATAATAAGTATTACTATGGTTCGGTCTATTACAAAAGCAAGTATTCTTGATAATATTGAGGGAAGTTCACCGTATACAGATGTATCAATATTGCTTTTAAAGCTTGCCGTTAACGGACCCATATCCGTCATCTGGCTTTTTAAAGCCGGAACATTGGAAAATGGCCGCAGGATTAAAGAAACAGCAAGGCATGGCAAAAGCAAAAGCAGCAAAGTCAATAATGCTGCAAGAACAACCGGGTATGATTCTGTTTCATCAGCAAGAAGGTCTGCAAAAAATTCAAACGGACCGGAATTTGTTACAATAAAATACAGCGTTCCGGCTGCGCTTAATAAAAGCATTGTAATGCCTATAGTCCGGAAAAGCCAAAGAGGTATAATTTTCGGTGAATTCATTTTTAAATATTAATTTAATTTTTTACTTATTGTAAAGGAAAATTGTTTCAGGATTATTTGTTGTACTTTTTGAGATACTTAATGCTTTCAAGAAGCTGCTGAGCTTCTTTGTATCTTTTTGAGCCCTTTTTAATCCTGTTTAAGTGCCATGCAGCCTTATCATATTTCTTTTCGGCAATATATTTAGCGCCGATAATATAATTATCTTCATCACTCAGCTCACCGGGTTCGGTTTCATCACTTAATTCTTCGGGTGCAATTGTTTCTTTTTCATTTGTAGTTTTCGGACCTATATCCCGGGAAATCTTTTCATCGGTTTTTTTAGGCGTGGATTCAGGAAAAGATAAAAAGAAAAAAATCCCGGCTGCACCGGCAATCAAAAGAAACATTAATACTGCTACAACTATTATTTTACTTCCGCTTTTAGAACTGCTGCCGGAGCCGGATGATCTGAAAGGGTTATCATAGAACGGCTTAATATTTTTCCTGTAATACTCCGGGTCAGCCTGCTGGTAATGCCTTGCAAGCTCATCAAAATACTGTCGGCTGTTTTGCCAGTATAATTCCAGGTCTTCTTTAGAGGGTCCGTTAGACATAATTTATTTTTCATAAATTTATTGATTTTTTTGGAATAAAAATATCTACAAAATCACCGTATTCACTAATTTATACCATAATTTTTCCTATTGACATATAAAATGAATTTATTATATTTGTAACAGATTAAGACAGGTTCTTTATACAATCAAAATTTTGCAGCAGGAGTTAGCTAGGTAAGGGTGGCTAACGTTTTTAGTACGAACGCTCCCAGTGTTCCGAAAAAACCTGCTGCGTTTTTTTTTGCCCGAATTCCGGAAAACATGGAATTTTGTTCAAAAAGGGCAAAAAAAAAAACCGGTTTCAGACCGGTTTTAACTGAGATTAATTAAAGCTATCCGTTTTCACCTAATTTTCTTTCAATCAAAGCTGCAGCATCACCAACTGTTACAATCCCATTTGCATCACCTTCCTCGTACATTAAATCAAAGCTGTCTTCAAGTTCAGTAACATAATCAACTACATCCTGTTTAGTTACAATTCCCAGACTATCCAGGGTTGTTGAATTGTTTATAGCTCCGGGCGATGAACCTGTGTAAGCTGCTGTAAAATCTATTACCTGCTGATCAATTGAATTTGTCATTAATTTCCTCTCTACAGTAAATTTCATAAAAAAGAGCGAAACGATTTTCATAAATATAGTTAAAAATTTATGAAAAAAATCAGTTTCGCCCGTTAGATAGGGCAGCTGTAATTTCTGAATCAAATCATCTAATGATTTGTTTTTTCAAAATCAATAATATCTTCCAGCAGCCCGTTTGAATCACAAATTCTGAGCTCAGCATTTTTATTATTAAGCATGTTTTCGGCAAAATAAATCAGCATCAGCTTATATTTAGCCTTTTTAACTACCATATTGGAGCCTTCTTTACGTAAGACCCACCCGCTGCTTCCAAACTCAGGTTCAAGGTAATACCTTTGTTTTACTGAATAATCTGAACTCATTTTTAATTGCATATTATTACCGGCTTTTCAATTCAGAAAGTGCCATTAAATTTTTTATATAAAACTCCATTACAATAAACCCCCGTTTAAGATCAGCAATTTTGATATACGAATATATAATAACTGTTTTTTAGATGTAAAAGAAAAATAAACGCTATTGTCGATTTGTGGGAATGCAATATTAGTGGATTTTTGGCTTTAAATGCAGTATTTTATGATAAATTGTCGAAAGTAAATGGATATTTCAGATTTAAAATTAATTTTATTGCTGCAAACCTTTAATAAAAAGGAATTTGAAAAGTTTGGTGAGTACATAAATTCACCTTATTTTAATAAAAGTTTGTTAATTAGAAAATTCTATGATCTATTGAAGAAAGATTTTCCCGGATTTAAGAAATTAAGCAAAAAGGAAATTTTTAAAGTGATTTATCCTAATGAAGAATTTAAGGATAAGAAAATACGTGACCTGTTTTCAAAAATGAATGAATTTGCCCTGGATTTTATTGCATCAGAACAATTTAATACAAAAATACATACCAAAAACTCTTATATTTTAGAAAATCTGGTAAACAGAAAACTGCCCGTACATTTTAACAGTAAGTATAAGGAATCCATTAAGCAGTTAAATAATGAAAAGATTATTGATGAAGAATATATTTTTGCAGAATACAATTATTCAAGAGCAGAAAAACTGTTCAAAGCACTTTATGAACGAAAGTTTGGGGAGATAGTTCTTTCTGAACAGATAATTGAGGAATATAATATTTTTATTAATTACCTGGTTTATATGGTGCTGGTTTATGCCCTGCATCTTAATATACGAAGGTACAGCGGTGAATATAAATTTCATTTGCTGATTCTGGATAAAGTAATAGAATTTCTTGATAAACACCCCCGAGATAAATATCCGGTAATAGGTATCATTAAAAGGCTGCTAAGTATGCAGTCAGATATAGATAATTCAGTTGATGATAATGCAAAGCTTTATAATGAAGTTAAGGATCTGCTGGGAAAATATTCTGATACTATTCAAATACATAATAAAAGATACATTTATGTATTCCTTTTCAATTATACTAGAATAAAATCACTTGACGGCAACCCTTTCTATAAAAATGAGCATTACAAGATTTTAAAATACTCAATTGAAAATGACCTTTACCCAAAAGACGGAAATGTATTTTCTTTTAACTCGTATGTTACAGTAGCCGCAACAGCTTTAGTGCATAAAGATTTTGAGTGGGCAGAAAATTTTATCGAAAAATTTAAACATGAAGTTACGAAAGATCAGCGTGAAAACGCTTATATTTTATGTAAAGGGAACCTTAATTACAGAAAAGGTAATCTTGAAGAAGCTCTTAAATACCTTGGAAAAGTTGCTATTGATGATATTTATTTTCATTTAAGGGTACAGAATCTTCAGATAAAAATACATTACGAACTGGGGAATTTTGAACTTTGCAAAAGTATTATAGATTCATACCGTCACTTTCTCGGGAGCGTTAAAGATTTTCCGGAATTTTTAAAGGGGCGTTTTGTAAATTATGTTAACATTACAAGCAGACTTGTTAATATTCACCTGGGAGGTGATAAAAAAAATATATTTAACATTAAAAATGACCTGGACAATTTACCTGCAGAAAAAGTAGAGAGTATGACCTGGGTAAGAACACAATTAAATAAACTGTTGTAATTACTATAATAAAATCTATAAATTATCCCATTCTTTTAATCTTGACTAATTTGTACAGATAAGTTATCTTACACCTTAAATTCATTAAAAAAATACAATTTTTAGCAATAATTTATGAGCACAGAGCTTTCTAATGTTGAAGAATTAGCCATTAAAGATTATAAATATGGTTTTGAAACTGAAATTGAAATGGAAACCCTTCCCAAAGGGCTGAATGAAGATATTGTAAGGAAAATTTCAGAAAAGAAAAATGAGCCGGAATGGATGCTTGAATGGAGACTGAAAGCTTTCCGCCATTGGTTAACACTGGAAAAACAATCAGAACCTAAATGGGCAAATATTTCATATCCTGCAGTAGATTTTCAGGATATAATATATTATGCAGCACCAAAGAAAAAGCCTGAACTTAAATCACTTGACGAAGTAGATCCTGAGCTTTTAAAAACATTTGAGAAGCTGGGGATTTCCCTGCAGGAGCAGAAAAGATTATCCGGTGTGGCCGTTGATGCGGTTTTTGACAGTGTATCGGTAACAACAACATTTAAAGAAGAGCTTTCGAAGCTTGGAATTATATTCTGCTCAATGAGCGAAGCAGTAAAAGAGCATCCCGAACTGGTAAAAAAATATATTGGTTCAGTTGTACCATATACCGATAATTTTTATGCAGCATTAAATTCCGCTGTGTTCAGCGACGGTTCATTCTGCTATATACCCAAAGGAGTCAGATGCCCTATGGAGCTTTCAACTTATTTCAGAATAAATACAAGCGGTACCGGACAGTTTGAACGTACATTATTGATAGCCGATGAAGGCGGATATGTAAGCTACCTTGAAGGCTGTACGGCACCCATGAGGGATGAAAATCAGCTGCATGCAGCTGTTGTAGAATTAATTGCTCTGGATAATGCCACAATAAAGTATTCAACTGTACAGAACTGGTATCCCGGAGACCAGGAAGGCAAAGGCGGGATTTATAATTTTGTTACCAAACGGGGAGCATGCAGGGGAGTTAATTCCAAAATAACTTGGACACAGGTAGAAACCGGTTCTGCTATTACATGGAAATATCCAAGCTGCATTCTGCAGGGTGATAATTCTATTGGTGAATTCTATTCTGTAGCCGTTACTAACAACTTTCAGCAGGCAGATACCGGTACAAAAATGATTCACCTTGGTAAAAATACCAAAAGTACAATAGTCTCCAAGGGAATTTCAGCAGGTAAAAGCAATAACTCGTACCGCGGATTAGTTAAAGTACATAAAAATGCTGAAAATTCCAGAAACTTCACACAGTGTGATTCACTGCTGATAGGCGACAGGTGCGGAGCGCATACTTTTCCGTATATTGAAGTTAACAACCAGTCAGCAAAAGTTGAACACGAAGCTACTACATCCAAGATAGGCGAAGACCAGTTGTTTTATTTAAGGCAAAGAGGTATTTCTATGGAAGATTCGATAAACATGATAGTAAACGGATACTGCAAAGATGTATTCCGCGAGCTGCCTATGGAATTTGCCGTTGAAGCGCAAAAACTGCTCAGTATATCACTTGAAGGAAGCGTTGGCTAGCATTGTTCAATCAGAATTTAAAAATAAAAATAATATATAATTATAAAGGAATATTAAATAATGTTAATTGTAAAAGACCTTTTCGTAAAGGTAGAAGAAAAAGAAATTCTGAAAGGTATTAACCTTGAAGTAAATGCCGGAGAAGTTCACGCTATTATGGGACCTAACGGTTCAGGAAAAAGCACTCTAGCAAATGTTATTGCAGGAAAAGATGGTTACGAAGTAACAGGCGGAACTGTTTCCCTTAACGGAACAGATCTGCTTGAAATGTCTCCTGAAGAAAGAGCCTGGGAAGGTGTTTTCCTTGCATTTCAGTATCCTGTGGAAATTCCCGGTGTAAGTAATGCAACTTTCCTGAAAACAGCATTAAACGAAATCAGGAAACACAACGGGCATGAAGAGCTTGATGCAATGCAATTTCTGAAATATATGAAGGAAAAAATGCGTGTTGTGGGAATTGATGAAAAGCTGATTAACCGCCCTGTTAACCAGGGTTTCAGCGGCGGTGAAAAGAAAAGGAATGAGATATTCCAGCTTCAGATGCTGCAGCCTAAGCTTGCTGTGCTGGATGAAACTGATTCAGGGCTGGATATCGATGCTTTAAAAATAGTATCCAGCGGAGTGAATACTTTCCGAAGCAAAGAAAATGCTGTAATTGTAGTTACTCATTACCAGCGCCTTTTAAATTACATTGTTCCTGATTTTGTTCATGTGCTTGTTAACGGCAGAATAGTTAAATCTGGAGGCAAAGATCTTGCTCTGGAGCTTGAAGAAAAAGGTTACGACTGGGTTGCAAATCCAGTAACTGAAGAAGCAGCAGTTTAATTACCCGGAGAAAAATGGAAACAATTAAAGAAAAATACATATCAGATTTCCGCAAAGCTGAAGAGAACATGAACGGCGAAGCATCGACAGCATTTCATCAGTTCAGGAAAAGCGCAATAGCTAAATTCGA